>Ga0247611_10001589_pt1 | contig 40029 bp, 34 predicted proteins | sample 177DNAGHGhighgp2_FD_192422 | JGI IMG/M metagenome (GOLD analysis project Ga0247611, IMG submission 192422) | Sheep rumen microbial communities from Palmerston North, Manawatu-Wanganui, New Zealand - 1770 DNA GHGhigh gp2 | ecosystem: Host-associated > Mammals > Digestive system > Stomach > Rumen... | reverse complement strand
GATTGGCAAACATGTGGTATTCCATTTCCGCACAGAGATACGTGGTATACATCGCCTAAAGATTGGCTCCGGTACTATTATCGGCGACAATACATTGCTCGATGCACGTCGGGGACTAACTATTGGTAAGAATGTTAATATTGCCTCGGATGTAACAATCCATCCAGGAGGCCACAACATCCGTGACCCTTTTTTCAGAGCACCTGCCCTGGACAGCAGTCCCGTGGTCATCGGTGACAGGGTATATATCGGTGCTCGTTCTATGATACTTAATGGTGTCACCATCGGCGAAGGAGCTGTGCTATGCGCCGGTTGTGTCATCACAAAGGTCGTGGAGCCATACGCTGTAGTTGCTGGTATTCCAGCAAAAAAAATCAGTGAGCGCCCGCACGACTTGAGATATGAGTTTAAAGGAAGATCGCAGAGACTGTATTAAAATGTTGTAATGACCGACATATTGAAGAAAGTACAATGAAGTTTGTTGCTATTATAGTTACCCTGGTGTGTTGCGGCTTGATGTTCTTTGTTAAACGAGAATGGAAAGCGGCCATGCTCGTCATGGGGGCTATGGTGCTGACGTTGGTGGAAATTCCCGGCGTTCCTTTGCATAAGGCAAACTATTTATTACAGGCATCCTTCTTGCTTTCCGAATGGAATCATTTGTACTATTATTTTAGGTCTTTATGGCACACGTCATATCTGAGAAATTTGCTCCTTTTGGTAAGCGGATCTACGCTGTTGGCAGCATTGACCACTCAATATGTTGAAACAAATGAATTTCTGCAGTCAGAACTTTTATTCAAGTATTTTGCTTTTGCATACGCCTTCTGGGCTTTTAAAGACGAAAAGTCATTCAAACCCATATTGCGCATTTCACTGTATTGTATGATTGTGTTGACCGTTTTCGGTGTGCTCAATTACATAGATAAGAATGCCATGTTTGTCAACGCTTTGACTGAAGGCAAGACAAGTAAAATAATTAAAGATGTCTCTCTTGGTGATGTTTATGCGGAAAGTGACCGTTTCAGGGTTCAGTCCATGTTTAAATCGGCTTTTGACTATGGTTACATATGTGCTGCGATATTATTACTTCATATACACGGATGGTATCGGCACTTAGAAGATAAGAAACCTTTTCTTTTTGTCATCGTATGTTGTTTTTTCGGAATAATAACGTGCGGATGCCGCACAGTATGGGTGGGTGTTATATTGTCAATAGCTTGCTACTATATGTGGTCATTCAAATTAGGCAGAAATGTGAAACTTGGCATTTTTGCCATGATTCTAATGATAATATCATATAACACCATTCCTGCGGTTGAAGAAAAAGTCAACAAGGTGACCGATATTTTCGTTGAAAACAGTGAAACAGTAGGGAGTTCTATCCAAATGCGCTTGTCCCAATACGCGTATGTTCTTATTTACACTGAAGGAAATGAATGGTTAGGGCTGGGAAAAGGATATTGGGAATATATGTACACTGAGGATCAAGAGTCAGTCCGCGGTCTCTATGGCGTGGAAAGTGTTATCCTGCAGACTTTGCTTGAACGAGGCATTGTCGGTCTTGCTTTATGGGCATTTTTTTATACCATCATTTTCCGCTATTTTTGGAGGAATCGAAAAAAAATCAGGGATTTAACCGGATTGGGAACCGCAATCCTTTTCCTATACTTGATTTTCTCAATAGGTACAGGAGAGTTGGGTTCTGTTTATCCCATGATGCTGCTATTAGGCATTGTTGTAAAGTCGGTGGAATCAACTAAAATCAAGAACGAAAGAGAGATATGACACGCCGACTTGCTATAATTATTCCTGCCTACAAGGCAACATTCCTGACTGCTGCGCTTGACTCGATAGCGGCTCAGACATGCAAGGACTTCACCTTGTATATAGGTGATGACTGCAGCCCGGAACCGATAGGGGATATTGTGGAGCAATATCGTGACAAGATAGAATTGGTATATCTGCGCTTCGACAATAATTTGGGCGGTAAAGATCTTGTGGCTCAGTGGGAGCGGTGCATTGCCATGAGTAAAGACGAGCCTTATATCTGGCTATTCAGCGATGACGATGTGATGGAGCCGAATTGTGTGGAGGAACTGTTGCGGCAGATAGAGAAGACGGAGGGATATTATGATGTCTATCACTTCAATGTGGATATCATAAACGAGCGTGGAGCGTTTAAAAAGCGGAAACAAGACTATCCGGAAGTGCTTCCGGCCTATCGTTTCTACCGTGGCAAGAACTCTGGACGGTTGTCAGCTTTTGTCGTGGAAAATGTGTTCTCACGAAAAGTCTATGAACAAATGGGCGGCTTCCCGAAATATGATTTGGCATGGGGCAGTGATGTGGCAGCGTGGATTGTGTTCACTGGCAGAAAGGGTATGTGTACTGTGCCCAATGCAAGGGTATGTTGGCGGCAAAGTTCTCAGAATATCACCCCCGACTATTCTCGCCAAACAGCAGAACGTAAATTGAAGGCTCAGATGGCATTGCTAAACCGGGCTTATCAGTATTTTGCAGAGGAACCGGACATCTACACCACAAACAGGGCGTTCTTTATCCTTTTTATACATTATAACAGAAGATTTGTCAGCAAGGAAAGCATCAAGGAAGCCTTTGACACTTTCTTTGCCGCACACGGGCGCCACTGGGACAGGCCGCTAATCTATTTCTTCGCCTTCCTCATTGATGGCATCTACTTCCGGCTCAGGAAAAGATTCGTATGGCTCTATGGAGACCGAAAAAATAAATCGTAAATCCCCCTTGATGAAGATCATATACTATAGTTCACCCTCGTTTGCCGACTGCGACTTCCCGTTAGTGGCAGCATTGCAGCGCATGGGGCATGACGTGAGATACTACATCTCTATAGCGTCGTTCAATAAGCGTTCGACGCTGATTGACCTGAAGGCGTTGTATCCCCATACCGGCATTTATCGCGCCACGGAGATATACCCGGAGTTCAGCGAGTTCCATGACTTGCTCGACCTCTCGCGCGTTTACGTCGTTAATCAGAAGCACAAGCAGAAATATCATCCTGTGAACCTGCTGCTTATGATGGGAATGATTATCCGTTTCATGCTGCAGAAGCCGGATGTGATACATCTCACACGACCGCCTTATCTGACACAGAAACTGCTGTATCTGATAAAACGGAAGCTGGTGCTGACCGTACACGACCCTTTCCAGCACTCGGGCTGGGCAAACAAGAAAGCTGAGGCTGACAGACGGATGGCCTTCAGGCACATCCCCAAGTTGGTGCTGCTCAACGACAGGCAGAGGGCAGCGTTCGCATCTCATTACCGTATGCCCGACAGCCATATCTTCATCAACAAACTGGGCATGTATAGTGCCATCCTGCATGTCGAACCGCAGCCTTTCCCCACTGACAGGCCCTTCATCCTCTTTTTCGGGCAGATTGTGGAATACAAGGGGGTGGAATATCTGTTGGAGGCAATGAAGAGGGTACAAAGTCAACATCCAGAACTGATGGTGGTGATAGCCGGCGGCGGAAGGTTCTATTTCGACGTGGAGCCATACCGCCGGCTGGACTATGTCAGAATCATCAACCGCTACGTCAGCGTCAGTGAACTCTCAGGTATGCTGCGAGCTTGCGAATTCGCCGTCTGTCCCTACAAGGATGCCACGCAGAGTGGAGTCGTACAGACGGCCTTCACCCTTGGGGTGCCAATGGTAGTTACCGATGTGGGGGCACTGGCTGGTGCCGTAGAGCATGGAAAGACGGGCATCGTGGTGAGGCCTTGCGATGCCGACCAGCTTGCTGAGGGCATCATAACTTTATATTCCGACAAGAAGAAACTGCTTGCGATGAGAAAGAACATCATGGAAACATGGATGCCGGACATGCAATGGGGACCCATTGCGGAGAAGTATTTGGAGTGTTATAAATACCAAGGACAATGAAGATTCTACACATATCGCTTTCGCTTGGAGGGGGTGGAGCCGAGCGCATTGCCGTATGCCTGTGCAACAGGTTTGCGGCGAAAGGAGATGATGAGATTGTGCTTGTCTCCGTCTTGGACGATGCAGACCCCAAAAATGTCTTTTATCTGAAAGTCTTGAATCCCCGTGTGCGCCACGTCAATCTCCATTGCCAGGCAGGACTGCAGATGAAAGCCTTCTGGAGAGTTTATCAGACCATCAGGCAAGAACGTCCCGATGTGGTTCACACGCATTATGGTGCCGTGCAGCTGCTCTTTCCCACACTGTTACTCCCCGGGGTACACTATTTCCATACCATACATACATTGCCAAGACGAGTAGAAGACAATGCCGGTTTTCTTAAACGGACAATTAGAAGTTATCTGTTCACAAGCAACAGCGTAAAGCCCTTCACCATCTCTGAGGCATGCCACAGGTCCTATCGCGAAACGTATCATGCCGATAATGATATATGTATCCCGAATGGGAGTGAGGCACTCACCGTGACGCAGGATCTGCCATCCGTGACAAGAGAGATAGACTTGCTGAAACACGAGCCTGACACAATGGTCTTTATCCATGTGGCCCGCCATCATCCGTCGAAGAATCATGGGCGGCTCTTCCGCACCTTCCTCCGATTGGAAAAGGATGGCGAACGTTTCATACTGATAGTGTTGGGCGACCATTACGAATCGTGCCAGGCAGAGCTGAAAGACAGCAAGTGCATATTCCTCTTAGGTCCGAAAAACAATGTGGGCGACTATATGCAGCAGGCCGACTTCTTTGTCCTCTCAAGCGACTATGAAGGACTGCCCATGACAATGCTCGAAGCCATGTCGATGGGTGTCGTACCCATCTCTACGCCGGCTGGAGGGGTCGTGGATGTTATCGAGGACGGTGTCACGGGCTACTTAACTGAGAGTTTCGATGACGAGGAGTTCTACAGACGAGTTCGGCAGGCCATAAGCGAAAAGGGACGCATCGCGCCCGAAAGGATTCGGAAGCACTACGAGCAGCATTTCTCCATGGAGGCTTGTGCTGCGAAATACTATGAAGCATATAAATTAGTTCTGACAAAATGAAGAATGTGATATTTGTTGGCTGGGTGAATCAAGGGAAAGCACCTGTGGATGGTGAGACCACCAAGAACCATTACATTATTGCAGAACTAAAGAAGTACTGCAAGGTGACTGTCTTGGACTTCTACGAAAAAAAACGCCATCCATGGATTTACCTGCAGGCCCTGTGGGCATTCATTACCCAACCGAATGCCACAATCATTCTGTCCACATCGGCAAAGAATGTCTATGGCATGCTCAAGCTGTTTAAGGCACTGCGTGTCCGTCGCGACATCATTCACTGGGTCATCGGTGGCGCTTTCGGAAAACATGTTCAAGAAGGCAGATTCCGAGCTGACATCTTCAATCTTGTGAGATACAATCTTGTGCAATGCAAAGGCATGATAGCAGAGTTAGAGGCAGCCGGAGTGACCAATGCCAAATTTGTCTCCAACTTCAAGCCCATCACCTATTATCCAGATTTAGAAAAAGCCATTGCAGGCCGAAAGGCAAGCGACAAGTTGCGCTTCGTGTTTCTAAGTCGTATCATGCCAGATAAAGGTTGTGACTATTTGCTCGGGGCTATTCAAATGCTCAACGAAAAGGGGTTACAAGACAAATTCGTCGTTGACTTCTATGGGAAAATTGACGCTTCATATCAAAAAACATTTATGCAGAAGTTAAACGACCTTGACAATGCCAATTACAACGGTTTGTTGGATTTGCGGACTAACGAGGGTTATGATACTTTGGCAACCTATCATGCCATGGTTTTCCCTACATATTGGAAGGGCGAAGGCTTCGCTGGTGTTTTTATTGACGCATTCATTGCAGGCCTTCCCGTATTAGCATCTGACTGGGCGTACAATGCCGAGATTCTGTCTGGCGAACAATTAGGACTCGTTTATGCGACTCACGATGTGACTGCATTGGCCAATACGATGGAGAAGTGCATTGAGGGAGAAATCGACCTCATAGGAATGGCTAAAAGAGCAAGGACTGAAGCGGTTAAATATCAAGCTGACCGCGTAATGACAGAAGAATATTTGAAAAGTATTAAATTGTTATGAAGACGATTATCCTATTTTTTGTCCAGATACTCGTAAAGCTGAAAATCTTGACACCCATTCGTGTGGCAAGACTGAAGTTCTTCTACAAGTTGCATCGTTGGCCCGATTTTGAGCATCCTAAGGACATCAACGAAAAAATCAACTGGATGAAATTCTATGGCGACACCAGCCAGTGGCCTTTGTTGGCAGACAAGTATCGTGTCAGAGAATATGTGAAGGATTGTGGTTTTGAAGATAGTCTCATTCCCCTCATCGGCAAGTGGGACACCGTGGAAGAGATTGATTGGGACAGCCTGCCACGGCAGTTCGTGATGAAATGTAACAACGGCAGTGGCGATGTAGTGGTATGCACAGACAAGAAGAAGTTGAATAAAGAAAAAACACTTCAGTATTTTAGAAAGACTCTTCAGGCGCCCTACGGCATACTTACAGGCGAAGAGCACTATAAACAAATCAAACCATGTATTATTGCCGAAGAACTGCTTGACGGAAGTACACAACCCAACAAATCGCAATCACTTGTAGATTACAAGATATGGTGTTTCAATGGTAAACCGGAATTCATTGTGTGCTACAGTAACCGGCATAATAAGTATTATTGTGAGATAGGTGTGTACGACCGCAATTGGGATGCTCATCCAGAATTCCTTCGCTATTCCTCCCATTATATACCAGAACAGAAGCTGATGCCTAAACCTGCATCACTGGACAATATGCTACGTATTGCATCAATACTTTCAAAAGGACATCCACAGATGCGGGTTGATCTGTATGATGTCAACGGACATGCTTATTTTGGAGAACTAACTTTGACATCAAGCGGTGGGTATATGAATCATTTCACACAAGTGTTTTTTGACAAGCTTGGCGCACTTACAGTATTGCCAATAGACTAAAAGATGAACATAAATCGTATAATCTGCCATATCATCTGTTGTCTGATGCTGTCATCAGTGTCATTTGCACAAAACTGGCATGATGCTGCTTCAATAAAAAAAGAACTCATACAGGCATCCCTTCAAGGAAAGACCTATTATAGCCAGTTTAATTTCTACGATCCAAGGAAAAGCGGAGAACTGAAGTCTGCATATGAAAACGTGCTACGGTGCCGACCTCAAATATATGGTGTAGATTTCTATTATGCCAGTGGTACATGGTACAAGCCAAAAGATATTCGGAAAACAAGAGAGAACCTGATTAAAATAGTTAAGGAGACTTGGCGTGAACGCCGTGCCATAGCAAGTTTTTCGTGGCATCTGGAAAATCCGTATGTTCCTACAGGATTCCCACGATCTGCGGGATATCGATATATTAACAGTAAACACATCCCCGATTATCCTGTCGAACATCGCTATGTTATTAAAGAGATTCTTGAAGGGCGAGGTGGCGTGTGCGGCAAGGGAAATTTGTCGGGAAAAGACAATGCGTTGGGTTATCCCTCTCCCCGAACATGGTTTGAAGACAGATGCAAAGAGGTTGCAGCCATCATCAATGAGTTAGTGGATGACAATGGAAAGCCGATTCCCTTTATCTTCCGTCTGTGGCATGAATGGGAAGACAGTTGGATGTGGTGGGGAGCCAAGTATGTGTCGGCAGAAGACTATAAGCGTTTCTTTATATTAACCGAACAGACCATCAGGAAATATGCTCCTAAGGCACAGATTTTATGGGCATATTGCTCAGACCGTTTCGTAAACAATGAAAAAGAATATATGGAACGTTACCCTGGCGACCACTATGTTGACGTGATGGGATTTGACGATTACGCTATCGGAATGTCTGATAAGGATTGGAACGCTGCTGTAAACAGAGCTAAGATGGTGAGCAAGATTGCCCAAAAAAGGAATATGGCAACAGTTTTGTTTGAAACGAACAACAATAAACAAAAAATACCATATTATTATACAAGACATCTGAATCGAATGCTAAAAGCTACAGGAGTAAATCTTAGTATCGTTCAGATATGGAGTTTGAAAAATTTCAATGATTCAACTGATATGAAATCTTTTATCAACCAAAAGAATATTATTATTAGATAGGATGATAACATTGAAAAGAAAGGTAATGGCAGTAGCCTCAATAGGCGGACACTGGGTACAGTTGCTGAGAATAGCACGCCCCATGGAAGAGCACTATGACATGGTATATGTCTCAACACACCCAAAATGCGCCACAATGGTAGAAGGACAGAAATTCTACCAGACGACTGACTTCAGCAGAACAGATGCATGGAAACTGATACCGGCATTCTTCAGGCAGTTGAATATCATCAGAAAGGAAAAGCCCGATGCAATCATCACCACTGGAGCCGCTCCGGGACTGATCTGTGTGTTTGCCGGATGGCTGCTACGCAGAAAGACCATTTGGATAGACAGCATCGCCAACGTCAACCGCCTGTCCCTAAGCGGAAGGATTGCAGCTTTATTCGTCTCCAGAGTCTATACGCAGTGGCAATATTTAGCTACAGCCAAAATCCATTATTCCGGAGACATCTTTGGATAATCACTAACTACTTTCTCATACCCCTATGATATTCGTTACTATCGGAACACAACTTCCATTCGACCGACTCATCAAAATAATCGACGAATTGGCTCCAAAACTAAATGAGGAAGTAATCGCACAGGTTTATCAATGTGGCTTTACGCCCCAAAACATAAAAACTGTCGATTTTCTTGCTCCCGACGAATTCAACGCTCTCTTCGACAAGGCCCGTCTCATCATTTCTCATGCAGGAATGGGAACTATATTGTCTGCTCTACAGAAAGGCAAGCCAATCATAGTGTTCCCACGCATTGCTGCAATGGGGGAGCACCGTAATGAACACCAACTGGCAACGGCGCGCAAATTTAAGGAAATGGGAAGTGTAAATGTCGCTATGAATGAAGAGGAGCTCTCTTCTATGCTGCTTAATGGAAACTTAACTACCCTAAAACATATTGGAGACTATGCTTCCCCCTCTCTCATACAGTCACTAGTATCGTTTATTGATAATTGAGTAATTAAGCATGATAATGATTCTGGGGAATCCCAGATGGCAAAAGGCTTACGTTTATGCTGAAGCATTAACCAGATGTGACTATGTGAGGCTCGTTGACCTTAAACCCCGCAAAGGTGCCGAAGGCCTAAATATAGCTTTCCTCCATCCGCGCTCGACTCAAGGCGTCTTGACAGAGCTTTGTGAGAAGATCTTGACTCCTTGAATTCTTGATTCAACCTCACATGTTCACATAAATGCACTGCAGCCCCGATGCACAAAGGGGTTGAGGCATGTGAAGTATAGTCTCGACACCTCACACAGACTTCACATAGACGTAACACGGGAGAGAATTGTAAAGATTTTCTTAAGTTTTGGGCCCTCATAACTCGAATATTTTCAACTGAGTGATGAGTGGTGCGCAAAAACGCGAGTATTTCGAATCTTTAAGCTATTGATTATCAAGCGGTTAGAAATACAGCCTTTTATATGATAGCTCAAAGGGGCTCTTTTGCAAGGCAAAAGGGCTCCTTTTGCGTTTGGGGGATGTCGGTGGCAGTTTTGAAGGAGCGCAAGGGCGATTCTGAGAAAGCATACCTTTATTACCCTGAACCCAATCCTTTGTTACCCTGAACTCAATCCTTTCTTACGCTAAAGGGAGACCTTTTCCGGGCTAATAGGACTGCCTTTAGGCTGGAAAAGGTTTGGGTTTAGCCTAGAAAGGGTTTGGGTTTAGCCTAGAAAGGCTTTGACTATAGCCCGGAAGAGCTTTGGTATTGTAAAACAAGGAGTCAAGGAGCCAGGAAGACAAGGAGCCAAGGAGAAAAAACGAACAAAAGCTATCGTCTTGACTACTTGACTTTTTACCTTTTTATTTTTTAATTTTTAATTTTTCCATTTTAATTTCTAGATTGCCCAAAAAGTTGAACAAGATTTTGTCAGAATAATTCTAAGATTTTTTATTCAAGTAAGAACATCATTCCGCTGGATTTTTTTCTTTTTTCCTTGGTACTGCACTCTTTTATTCGTACCTTTGTGGCCAATTATAATACAAATAAGGGTATATGGGAAAATCTCTGACAATAGCGTTGACGTTGCTATTCTTGTGTGATGGTATGACGGCAGACGCCCAACTGTTTAAGAAGTGGAAGAAGAAAAAACAACAGCAGGTGGAGGTGGCGGAGGTGCCGCAGGCGGTGAACCTCGACACGCTACAGTTGCCGATGGCAGACATCGCTACCTGCAGCGACAACCGCTTCAACCGCATGGCATTCCTCGGCATTCCGCTGGGCATCAGCGCAAAGGGCTTCCATGACCGACTGACGGCACAGGGGTTCTCTGAGCCTGCCGACCAGCAGAACCACTACTACCTGTATCAGGGCACAGCCTATGGCGGACAGCTAAGGCTCATCCTGATGCAGAGCGACAGCACACGAACGGTCTATGCCGTGGACATTGAGGAGACCACCATCTGCCAGACGGAAGCCGACGTGCGCCGCCGCTTCTATGAGTTGAAGCAGCAGTTGCGCGAGCTGTATGGCGACGGCTATGTCTGCAACAACGGGGAGCAATATATCATCAACACTCCTCTGGGCTCTGTCACCCTCCACTACGAGCGGACGACGGGGGGCGGCGGCTTTGTCATCGGCTATGCCATAGAGGATGCGAAGGCAAGTAGGCTGGAAGACATGGAGTCAGGTAGTCAAGGAGTCCAGGGAGTTCAGGGAGTTCAGGGAGTTCAAGGAGTTCAAGGAGTTCAGGGAGTTCAGGGTGTCCAGGGAGGTCAGGAAATAAAGGAGAACGGTCTGGTTGAGGTGGTGCCTCATGCCGATATTGCCGGGCTGGGGCAGATGCTCCTGCAAGCGGCAACGCCGCAACGGGCAAGGCTCGTACTTTCACTCTACGACTACACGATAGGGAAGGAGACGGCGGCGCTGTTGCCTGCTTCTTTCCGCATGGGCGACTATCTGGCCAAGGTGTCCATCAGCAAGAAGACGAAAATGATCAACGCCGTCACCATCACGGCCAACGATAGGGCTGATTTGGTGAAGGCAGACCTGGAATTGATGGGGTACAGCCTCACCCCCGACCCCTCCCCCATAGGAAGGGGAGGAAAGGAGACAGGGAGTCAAGAAGTCAAGGAGACAGGGAGTCAGGGAGGAAAGGAGCCAAGCTACAGTAATGGCGTGCTGACAGCTTCCTTGCAAGAAGCGGCTGACGGACAGTTGGTGCTGACTTTTGCGAAAGCAGGAAGTCAGGGAGCCAAGGAGACAAGGAGACAAGGTGGCAGAGAGCCAAGGAGGGGAGGAAGACGGAGGTAATTACAAGAAAGATATGCTTTTCAATTCATTTGAATTTCTGATATTCCTGCCGGTAGTATTCCTGCTCTACTGGTTTGTGTTCCGCCAGCGAAGGTGGCAGAACCTCTTGGTGGTCATCGCCAGCTATGTGTTCTACGGCTGGTGGGACTGGCGCTTCCTGCTCCTCATTGCCTTCACGTCGCTGTGCAGCTTCGGCAGCGGACTCCTGTTGGAGAGGCTGGAGGGCAGACGGAAATGGCAGCAGGCGGTGAGTGCCCTGAACATCGTGGTGAACCTCGCCATACTGGGCGTGTTCAAGTATTACAACTTCTTCGTGGAGAACATCGATGCGCTGTGTGCGACACTCTTCAACTACCATCTGGACTGGGTGACGATGAAGGTCATCCTGCCTGTGGGCATCAGCTTCTACACCTTCCAGGCACTGAGCTACTCAATAGATGTGTACCGTGGAAGCATCCGCGCCACAAGGGATATTATCGAGTTCTTCGCCTATATCAGCTTCTTCCCGCAGTTGGTGGCCGGACCTATCGAACGGGCTACGAACCTCCTTCCGCAGTTCCAAAGGGAGCGGCAGTTTGACTATGCGAAGGCGGTGGACGGATGCCGACAGATCCTGTGGGGCTTTGTGAAGAAGCTGGTGGTGGCCGACGGCTGTGCCGCCGTGGTGAACGAGTGTTGGGGCGGCTACATGAACTACAATGGCTGGCAGCTGCTGCTGTTAGGACTGTTCTTCACATTCCAGATTTACTGTGATTTCTCCGGTTATTCAGATATTGCCATCGGCACGGCGCGTCTCTTCGGCATCAACCTCAAGCAGAACTTCAACTTCCCTTACTTCTCACGGAGCATCCCGGAGTTCTGGCGCCGTTGGCATATCTCGCTGATGACATGGTTCAGGGACTACATCTACTTCCCCATGGGCGGCAGCCGCTGTTCGATGTGGAAGATTATCCGCAACGTGTATGTCGTCTGGGCCATCAGCGGACTGTGGCACGGTGCCGACTGGACCTTCGTCTGCTGGGGACTCTACCATGCCACGCTGCTGGCAGCCTACAACCTCCTGCATGTGAACACGAAGTATGCCAACGTGGTGGCCTATGGCCGCTGGCTGCCTTCCTTGAAGGAGAGTGGTCAGCTGTTGCTGACGTTCTTCCTGACCGTACTGGGATGGATTCTCTTCCGTGCGGAGAACATGACGCAGGCCACCGACATCATTGGACGCATCTTCACGCAGCCTTTCGCCGCAACGAGTGCGCACATCCATACGACACCGCTCGTGAGCTGTGCCTTGATCCTTGTTGCAGAGTGGCTGCAGCGCGACAAACAGCATGCCCTGCAGTTTGCTCCCGATAGCTGGCTGGGTCGCTATACGCTCTTACGCTATGTGCTCTATGCCGTGTTGCTCTGTTGTATTGTAAGATATACGGGAACGATTCAAACCTTTATCTATTTTCAGTTTTAACGTTGGGAATCAATAAGTTATGAGGAAGTTTCTAATAAAGATAAGTTATACGCTCCTGCCCATCTGGTTGTTCTTTGTGGGCATCACAGCCTACTACCATTATTGCGTGGCACCCAACATAATGGGCGACTTGGGGGGGCTGGCGAAGATTCCCACCCGCAACTGGTACACGGAACCTGTTGACCCGACTGTGACAGATACGCTCTACCGCGACGTGACCGATGCTGCGGAACTGCGCCATGCCGGAAGCGGCGTGTTGGTTTGCGGAGACAGTTTCTCTCAGATAGGGAAGACCTCTTGGAACAACTATCTCGCTGCCCTGTCAGGTGAAAAGGTGTTGAACTTTACGGCAGCGAAAGGTATTCTGCCCAATCCCCTGCAGACTGCCTACGAACTGATGCGCGACGGCTATGTGGACTCCACCTTGATAAAGACGTTTATCGTGGAGAGCGTGGAGCGCTCCTTTGTTCAGAGGATTTGTGAGTTTAATCCATCAGGGGAGTCAGGGAGCCAAGTAGTCAAGGAGTCAAGGACTCAGGAAGACGAGGAGTTTGAGGAGGTTCAAGGAGGCAAGGAGGAAAGCAGCTGGTCGCTGACAGAGGCGAAGAACTGGTTGATGCTGCGCATGGGCATCCGTAACCGTGTGCGGCAGGTACAGCTCTCGAAGTCCTTCTTCACCAGCCGATACCCGGACAGGCTCTTGTACTATCGCGATGATATCAAGGGTGTCTTCTCCATACCGACGGCCACGGAGCCTGTCGTCAAGACTGTCTTGGACAGCCTCTACAACATGGCAGACCAAAAAGGTATCCGACTGATTCTGCTGGTTGCTCCCGACAAGTATGACCTCTATCAGGACTATATCGTTGACAACCGGTATGCCCGCAAGACCATCAACGAAGACCTGCGCCGCATCGTGGGACCAAGGGAGGATGTGGTCATTGCCAAGGAGTTGCTATTGCCACGCGTGAAGGCAGGGGAGAAGGATGTCTATGAACAAGGGGACACCCATTGGAGTTTCACTTCTGCCAGGCAGGTGGCAGCACACATTCTTGAAAAAATTGATTGAATGTTTTGCAGGTTCTCAAAAAATGCTTATCTTTGCGCAGAATATTTAAAAGTAATAAAAACGTAAAACAAAAATTTATCAAACATGAAAAAGTTTATGCATCTTGCCCTCGTGGCAGTTATGACCCTTGCTATGGGTACCTCTTTTACCTCTTGTGGCGGTGATGACAACAATGTTATTATCATTCCCAAGACTAACGATCAGGTCATCAAGATGATGGTAGGCACTTGGAATATCAGCGAAGGCTATGTAGAGAACGACAACACCGCTTACGATGAAGTTACCTCCACCATGAAAATTACGGTGGCTACGCAGCTCATCAACAATACTACCAAGGCTTCCTACACCATGGAGATTAAGATTGATACGGAGACCAGGAAGCCTGGTGCATACGATCCCTCTACCGGCACTTATCTTACCGAGACAAACAATTTGTCGTATCAAAAGTCTAACACCATTATCATGGAGAAGGATGCTGTCTGCAGCACCATCGTCGGCTCTTTTGATAGCTTTATTTATTATCAGAGCGTGACCGACGACTCCTTTAAGTTCTCTTTCAACGGTCTTAAGTGGTACACGGCTACCAGGAAGAACTAATATCAGAGGTTTAGAAAATATTTCATAGGAGTCTCCGCTATTCCGATTTCGCGGAATGGCGGAGATTTCCTTTGTGAAAATCTAATATAAAAACAACAATGGAACAAGTCTTCAGTTACATCATTAGCCTCGGGGCCGCCGTGATGATGCCCATCCTCTTTACCATCATCGGATTATGTATCGGCATGAAGTTCGGAAAGGCTTTGAAGAGCGGTCTCTTCGTGGGCGTGGGATTCATCGGACTCAACGTGGTGACCAAACTGCTCACAGATAACTTTACCGCTCCGCTCGAAGGAATCTCCGACCTTTATCAACTGGCTCTCAGCGTATTCGACATGGGATGGCCGGCTGCTGCTGCCGTTGCCTATAACACAGCAGTGGGCGCACTCATCATCCCCATCCTTCTGGGAGTCAACTTCCTGTTGCTCATCACCAAGTGTACACGCACAGTGAACATTGACCTCTGGAACTACTGGCACTTCGCCTTCATCGGTGCCGTGGCTTACTTCGTGATGGATCAGTCGCTGGCATGGGGCTACTTTGCCGCCATTGTCTGCTACATCGTTACCCTCGTCATGGCCGACCTCACAGCCGAGAAGTTCCAGAAGTATTACGATCTGGCTGGTATCTCCATCCCGCAGCCCTTCTGTCAGAGTTTTACGCCGTTTGCCGTGCTCATCAATAAGGTGCTTGACATGATTCCCGGTTTCTCCAAACTCGATGTCGATGCCGAGGGACTGAAGAAGAAGTTCGGCGTGCTGGGTGAACCGCTGGTGCTGGGTGTCATCGTGGGTGCCCTCATCGGCATTGCTGCTCAGCTCGACATCAAGAAAATTCTGGCCTTAGGTGTGACAATGGGTGCTGTCATGGAACTCATTCCCCGCATCACATCGCTCTTTATCGACGGACTTAAACCCATTGCGGAGAAAACGCAGGAGGTGGTCAAGCAGAAGTTCAGCGGTAAGAAAGTCTATATCGGCATGTCGCCGGCACTGGTCATCGGACATCCCACTACGCTGGTATGCTCGGTTATCCTCATTCCTGTCATACTGGCCGTGGCCGTGTTCCTGCCTGGCAACCAGTTCCTGCCGCTTGCTTCGCTGGCAGGTATGTTCTATCTCTTCCCACTCATCCTGCCCTATACGAAAGGCAATGTAGTGAAGAGTCTGATCATCGGGTTCGTGGCCTTGGTCATCGGTCTCTACTTCGTCACCGACATGGCTCCCGCCTTCACACAGGCTGCACATGAGGTTTATGCCGCCACGATGAACGATGCCGCCAAGATTCCCGAGGGCTTCGAGGCCGGTGCACTCGACTTCGCGTCGAGCCTCTTTGGCTGGGTTATCTATAAGTGCGTGGCCTATCTGCAATGGGTGGGTGCCGGTGTGCTCACCATCATCACCATTGCCATGGTGGTATGGAACCGCATGCGCATCGTTGCTGACGAGCGTAAAGAGAAAGTATGAAATGAAAAATTGTAAAAAATTAAAGATAATTGATTGTATGAAGAAACTAGGATTATTCTTGTTGACTCTCCTGCCGATGACCGGCATGGCCCAGCAGACTGTGAATTTCCAGACGGCCTGCCATCCGGAGGATGTGATGCACTATGACACGAAGACGCTGCGTGAGCGTTTTGTGATGGAGAAGGTGATGGAAGCCGATAAAATCCATCTGACTTATTCGCACTATGACCGCTTTATCTTCGGCGGTGCTATGCCTGTAACGAAAGACCTGAAACTGGAGAACTTTCTGGAATTGGGACTTGACGTGGACCCGGGTATCAAGGAGAAGTATTTCCTCTATAACCGAGAGCTCGGTGTGGTGAACTGCGGCGAAGGTGACGGATGGGTGATTGTTGACGGCAAGGAGTATGCCCTGTCGCCGAAGGAGGCTCTCTACATCGGTCGCGGCCATATCGGTAAGGACAAGGATGTGAACAAGGAGGTAATCTTCCGCTCGAAAGATGCTCAGAAGCCTGCTAAGTTCTACCTGAACTCTGCCACTGCCCATCAGCACTACAAGACACAATGGATTACCCTTGACGGACGCAAGGGCTCGCTGAAGGCTGCCGTTTGGGGACCTGTCGGCTCTTTGGAAGAATGCAACAACCGCACGGTGTACAAGCTTATCGTGAACGATGTGCTGGAGGAAGGCCCCTGCCAGCTGCAGCTCGGTCTGACACAGCTCAACCCGGGCGCTGCATGGAACACCATGCCGCCTCACACCCACGGCCGTCGCATAGAGGCATACTATTATTTCAACTTGCCTCAGGACCAAACCATCGCTCACATCATGGGTAAGCCGGATGAGAGCCGCGTAGTGTGGCTCCACAATGAGCAGGCCATCATGTCGCCTGAGTGGTCTATCCACGCTGCTGCCGGTACTTACTACTATACCTTCATCTGGGGTATGGCTGGCGAGAACCTCTACTACAATGACAAGGACAACATTCCTGTAATAGATATCAAATAAGCCGAAGCGATGGGAAAAATGTCGAACTATCGTTGGGTGATATGCGGCATGCTCTTCATGGCGACCACCATTAACTATATGGATCGTCAGGTGCTGTCATTGCTGAACACGAACTATATCTCCCCTGAGTTCCAATGGGACAACGATGACTATGGAACTATCACGGCTATCTTCTCGCTCTTCTATGCCTTCATCTCGCTCTTTGCCGGTCGTTTCATCGACTGGATGGGAACCAAGCGCGGCTACATCTGGGCCATCGTGCTCTGGAGCATCGGTGCCTGCCTGCATGCCGGTTGTGGAATTGCGACTTGCTGGCTGAACGATGTCGATAGCATCGCAGCGCTTAAGATGATGGAGAAAGCCTCGCAGGTAGGATTGTTTGGACTGACTGCCAGCGTATGGCTGTTCATCGCCTGCCGCATGATTCTGGCCATGGGTGAGTCGGGCAACTTCCCTGCCGCCATCAAGGTGACAGCAGAGTATTTCCCGAAGAAAGACCGTGCCTATGCTACCTCCATCTTCAATGCCGGCGCTTCTATCGGTGCGCTCATCGCACCACTCACCATCCCCGCATTGGCAGATGTCTTCGGTTGGGAGATGGCTTTCATTATCATCGGTGCTATCGGCTTCATCTGGGCAGGTATGTGGGTGTTCATCTATATGCCACCTGCCAAGAGTAGGTTCGTGAACGAAGCAGAGTTGGCCTATATTGAGTCTGACAAAGACAGTCCTGTCGCAAAAGAGGATGTTGACGATGCCGGCGGCATCAAGTTCACGCTTGTTGACTGCTTCAAATATCGCCAGACATGGGCCTTTATCGTGGGTAAACTTTTTACCGACGGCGTGTGGTGGTTCTTCCTGTTCTGGGCTCCCGACTATTTCAACTCGTTGGGTTATCCTGTGACTACTATGACAGGTAAGATGTTGCTCTTTGCGCTTTATCTGATTGTGACGGTGGTATCTGTCTATGGCGGCTATCTGCCTAAGCTCTTTGTTGAGAAGCGAGGCATGAATCCCTATGCAGGCCGTATGCGTGCTATGCTGATTTTTGCCTTTTTCCCCATCTTTGCCATGTTTGCCCAGCCGCTGTCGGGTATCTCTCCCTGGATTCCCGCTGTCATCATAGGCTTGGCAGGTGCTGGTCACCAAGCTTGGTCGGCTAACCTCTATTCCACTATCGGCGACATGTTCCCCAAGTCGGCGGTGGCCACTATCACGGGTATCGGTACGATGTTTGGCGGACTGTGTAGCTTCGCCATCAATAAGATTTCAGGTGTGCTCTTCGACTATGCGGAGGCTCAGGGCGATGCGTTCACATTCTTTGGCGAGACAGGAAAGCCTGCCGGCTATATGATTGTGTTCTGCTATTGTGCTGTGGCTTATCTCATCGGTTGGTGCATCATGAAGATACTGGTACCGAAGTATAAGCCAATAGTTTAGGGAGACAAGGAGTCAAGGAGACAGGACGTTACTCTTGAATAAAGCCTTGACGTTTTAGTGTCGCTATGAGCCTTTCGCTCATGGCGACATTGTCTTTTTTCGTGTATCGGCAGTCAGTAAACACCTGTGCCAAAGTCTCTTTCTTGTTAATGCGTACGAACTCCTGGTTCTCTGGCAAGGACTCCTTTTCTTGATAGAAGTTGTTGATGCGCTCAGCCGTGTAATCTTGATACGTCTCCTCATGAATGATGGCTGTCAATGGCAGACGGTCGGAGAGGGCAGGCTCTTCTGCCGGCCATCCCAAGGTGATGGTGGCGACGGGGAATACCAGCTTGGGCAAACCGAGGGTGTCTATAATCTGTTGTGTCATATAGACTGTCGTGCCCAGATAGCAGAGTCCGAGCCCTGCTTCCTCTGCCAGGTTGCAGAAGGTCTGACAATATAATAAGGTGTCGGTGGCTGCATTCAGGAATGACAGGAAATTGTCATAGCCGGGAGTGGCATTTCGTTCCTCTGCCCATCGTGTTGTACGGCGAAAGTCGGCGCAGAAGGTGAGAACTACAGGAGCCCCGCAAACCATGGGCTGGTTGAAGTGGGCGGGAGCCAAATTCGCCTTCATCTCTGCAGAGCGGGTAATGACCACGCTGTATAACTGTAGGTTTCCCATGGTCTGAGTCCGCTCTGCTTCTGTAAGCAAACGAGTGAGTAGGGTGTTGTCAACGTCACGCTCTGCATAGCGTCTGATGGTTCTTCGGGTATGGATAGTGTTCATTCTTGCATTTTTTCTCTTATCGTTGGCAAAGTTACCTATTTTTTTCGTAATTTTGCACCAAATAACAATGAATTTGACAATGGACAATCAGGAAACGATGAATCAGGATGTTGTTGAAGTACGTCCGAGAGAGTTGGAATGTGATGTGGTTCGCTTTCAGAACAACAAGGAGAAATGGGTAGCTTTTGTCGGTCTGCTCAACAACCGCCCCTATGAGATCTTCACAGGATTGCAGGACGATGAGGAAGGGATTGTACTTCCGAAGACTGTGATTAAAGGGAAGATTATCAAGCAAGTCAATGAGGATGGTACTAAGCGCTATGATTTCCAGTTTGAGAACCGTCGCGGCTACAAGACGACCGTGGAGGGACTCTCTGAGAAGTTCAATCCCGAGTGCTGGAACTATGCCAAACTGATTTCCGGCGTGTTACGCTATGGTATGCCCATTGAGCATGTCGTTAAACTCGTTTCCTCTCTTGACCTGCGTGAAGAGAGTATCAATACATGGAAATCCGGCGTGGTGAGGGCACTGAAGAAGTACACTGCCGAGGGATTGGAGGATAACGTGATAGAGTAGGGAATGACAGTCTTTTAATGGTGCTCAAGGAAAGTCATATTATTCTGCGTAATGTTCGCCTGCATGCCTATCATGGTGTGTTGGAGCAGGAGCGTATGGTTGGCAACGACTATGAGTTGAACCTCCGTATTACCTGTTCTGTTGAGAAGGCTATACGGACGGATGACGTGGCAGATACTTTGAACTATGCTACGGTATATGATGTTGTCAAGGATGAGATGAATACGCCAAGCCACTTGTTGGAGACGGTGGCTGCGAGAATCTGTGATCGCCTGATGACCCGTTTCGATGACATACAATCGGTTCGTCTCTCACTGGTGAAGTTGAATCCTCCTATGGGCGCCGACTGTGATGGCGCCGGCGTGGAATTATTTATGACGAAAGAATAGGAACACATGAACAGGAAACAGCTGTTTGCTATCATATATATGTTATTCTTGTCGCTGATGCCCGTAATGGCCGGTGACAAGTTCGTGCTTGTCCTTGATGCCGGACATGGCGGACACGATGCCGGATGTGTCGGAGCAATCTCAAAGGAGAAGAACCTGACATTGCGCTATGCCCTCGCTTTCGGAAAGTTCGTTGAGCAGCAGTGTCCTGACGTGAAGGTTCTCTACACGCGTAGAACGGATAAGTATCTGACACTGAAAGAGCGCGCAGACTTTGCAAACAACCATAGGGCAGACCTCTTCATTTCCGTACATATCAATGCTTTGCCTGGCAAACGTATTGCCCGTGGTGTTCAGACCTATACTTTGGGCAAAAGCAAGCGTGATGGAAATCGCAGGGGTTATATCGAGAATCTGGAAGTAGCAAAGCGAGAGAACTCTGTTATCTTCATGGAGAAAGATTACAAGACGATCTATCAAGGCTATGATCCCAATTCGCCTGAGAGCAATATCATGTTCGAGTTCATACAAGACAAAAACATGGAACTCAGCGCAGAGTTGGCACGCTATATGCAGCGTTATGTTTGTCAAGCTACAGGACGTCAGGACATGGGGGCACATCAGGACAATCTGGCTGTGCTCAGACTAACTTCCATGCCAGGATGCCTGATGGAGCTCGGCTTTATCTCCACCTCGGACGAAGAGGCTTTCATGAATTCTGAAAAATCTACCGACAAATATGTCCGTGGATTCTATAACGCATTTATTTCCTATAAGAACAAACATCACGCCATTAATTCTCCTTATCGTCCTGTAGCCATAGAAGAGCCGGCCAAGGAGATAAGAAGTCAGGGAGACAAGGAGTCAGGGAGTCAAGAAGTTAAGGAGTTAGGGAGTCAAGGAGACAAGGAGACAGGGGGGCAGGAAGTCAAGGAGCCAGGGAGTCAGGAAATCAAGCCTGTGTTCAAAGTACAGATCCTATCATGCAGTAAACGGATGAAACCTGATGATGCCCGTTTGAAGGGAGAGAAAGACGTTGATTGCTACGAGGAAAATGGAATGGTTAAATACACGGTAGGAGCTTCGGAGAATTATCAGGAGATAAGCAAGCTAAGAAAGCAGTTGGCGGAAAAGTTCCCGGAAGCTTTTGTGATAGCCTTCCGTCAAGGGAAAAAGATGAATGTGAATGAGGCCATCAATATTTGGCGAAACAAAAAATAGAAGATGATGAAGAAAATTTTTACGAAGGAAGTACGAATAGCCTTTGTCGGCATCGCGGCACTGGTGTTGTTGTTTTTGGGAATGGAGTTCCTGAAAGGCCTCTCTGTTTTCTCCAATGACAATGAATATTATATCACTTTTAAGGATATCAGTGGTCTTTCTGCTTCGAATCCGATTTTCGCCGATGGCTATCAGGTTGGTGTGGTAAAGGGTATCAGCTATAATTTTGACACCAATGACGATATTGTTGTATGCTTCAGCGTGGACAAGAATCTTCGGATTCCTCAGGGTACTTCTGCAGAAATTGTCAGCGACCTGATGGGAAATGTCAAGATGAATCTGTTGTTGGCAAACAATCCGCGCGAACGTGTAAATCCTGGTGACACCATTATCGGTGCCATTAATTCAGGAAACCTCGGACGACTGGCTGCCATGATTCCCGATGTGGAGAAACTGCTCCCCAAGTTGGACTCCATTCTCTCGTCTCTTAACTCGCTATTAGCTGATCCGTCGTTGCGTCATACGCTGCATAATGTGGAAGATGTGTCTGCCAACCTGAAGACATCGTCAGTCGAATTGAATGGGCTGATGGTTTCGCTTAATCAGAATGTTCCGACAGTCTTAACTCGTACGAACAATGTGCTGGCCAATGCTGAGCGCATCTCTGCCAACATGGCAGAACTGGATCTGGCAAAGACGATGGCAGAGGTTGATCAGACCATCACCAATATCCGACAGTTGACCGAGCAGCTGAACAATAAAAACGGAACGTTGGGTCTTCTTATGAACGACCCCCAATTGTATAACAACATGAATCGTACGATGAAAAGTGCAGATTCCTTGTTGAACAACCTGCGTGAGCATCCTAATCGCTATGTTCACTTCTCCGTCTTTGGTAAAAAAGAATAAGATAGTTGAAAAAGCAGAAAAATTTCTGTATGTGTATAATATAAAATAAGTCTAAATAAAATAATAATTGTTTCACAACAACAATTCCTTTAAAGCACCTGATATTTAATTGTTTATGAAAGATAAGTCTTATTGTTTCACTTGAGGGGAATATAATGACGGCTTGAATGTAACTAATTAAAAAACAGGAACTTGCAAATATGCAAATAGGGAAGATAGTATTTAATCCATGCATTTGAGGCTAACTTGCTATAAATAAAGGGATTTGTGGTTTTTGACAATAATAAGTGCAAAAAAGGGATTTGTGTATATGAAAAATCTTTTCTACTTTTGCACCGATTTAATAACTAAAAGGTCGAAAGACATATATTTATTAAGGTATAGTTCTTAAAAGAATGAAAGTAAGTCCTAACACTGCTTGGGACAATAGTCTTGCGCTGATAAGCGAGAATGTTTCCGAGCAGCAGTTTAAAACATGGTTCAAGCCAATAGTCTTTGAATCTTTCGATGAAGAGACGAAGACATTGTTGGTTCAGGTGCCCAGCCCGTTCGTGTATGAGTACCTGGAGGAGAACTATCTGGACTTGCTTTGTAAGGTTTTTCGTCGGACCTTTGGTGAGGGTGTTCGCTTGTCTTACCGGATTATTGTGGACAAAGAGCATGGTGGAGCACAAGTCTTTGAAGGCGATGATACTACAGAGGGAATGGCTGTACAGTCAAAGACGCATGGCAACCAGTCGCCGACAGCTCTGGACGCTGCTGTCCCGCAGGAACTGGATCCTCAGCTGAATCCACATCAGAATTTCAATAACTTCATCGAGGGCGACACCAATAAACTGCCGCGCAGTGTGGGACTTTCCATTGCAGAGCATCCGCAGAGCAGTCAGTTTAACCCGATGTTCATTTACGGTCCTTCTGGCTGTGGCAAGACACATCTTATCAATGCCATTGGCGTCCGTATCAAGCAGCTTTATCCGCAGAAGCGCGTGTTGTATATCAGTGCACGTCTGTTTGAGGTACAATATACGAACTCTGTTCGCCAGAACCATTTCAATGATTTTATAGCTTTCTATCAGACGATTGATGTGCTGATAGTGGATGATATTCAGGAATGGATTGGCAAGGAAGGAACACAGAATACATTCTTCCATATCTTCGATCATCTGTTCCGTAACGGTCGTCGCATCATTTTAGCCAGCGATCGTCCACCGGTCGACTTGAAGGGAATGCCTGAGCGTCTGCTTACGCGTTTCTCTTGCGGACTGATAGCGGAGTTGGAAAAGCCCAATCGTCAGCTTTGTATCGATATCCTGAATAGTAAGATACGCAGGGACGGCTTGCAGATTCCTGAAGATGTTGTGGAGTTTATCGCAGAGTCGGCAAATGGAAGCGTGCGTGATTTAGAGGGAGTCATTAATTCTTTGATGGCTTATAGCGTTGTCTATAACAGCCCTGTTGATATGCGCTTGGCGGAGCGTGTCATCAAGCGTGCGGTGAAAGTTGATGACAAACCTTTGACGGTGGATGAAATCATGGAGACAGTATGTCATCATTACAATGTTACCCCCACGGCTGTCAACAGCAAGAGTCGTAAGCGTGAACTTGTCACAGCCCGTCAGGTGTCGATGTATTTCGTACAGAAGCTCACCAAGATTCCTGCTTCTCGTATTGGTAAGCTGGTGGGTGGCCGTGACCACAGTACCGTCCTTCATAGCTGTGCACAGGTTGAGCAGCGTATGAAAATTGACCAATCTTTCCTTGATGAGATCAAGAGTATAGAAAACTCTTTCAAACTAAAAAAATAGGTCAGCGACAGATGAATGTTGCTGACCTGTTTTCTTTTTGGCTTTTCCCGTGTTCAGTCCATGTGGAACAATTCCTCCAACGGAATGGTAACGGGGGAGTTGTCTGGATTTACTTCCATAATGTCTGCCATCATATCCCACCATCGCTGGGTGATGGGATCAACATTCTCTGTGTCTTGTGAGTTTCCCTCCTTGGAACATTCTTGATAGGCAAAGAGAATGTTTGTGTCGCGGTCCCAGTAGATGCTATAGTTTCCTACACCCTGATCCTTGATCATTTGTTTTAACTCTGGCCATATGGCCGCATGTCTTTTCTCATATTCCTTCTCGCACCCAGGCTTCAGGAACATCTTAAATGCAAATCTTTTCATATATTTTTAAGTAGTCAAGTAGTTAAGTAGTCAAGTTGTCAAACATTTCCTCTTCCAGCTTCTGTAGCCGAAGATGGCAATGATGACATAGAGAGCGTAGAGTGAGGCTTTGAAAGGGATGTCCTTGTAGAAATACAAGCAGCTGGTCACCACATCCACGGCAATCCATACGAACCACTGTTCCAGGTATTTCCTGGCGAGAGCCCATATTCCCACAATGCTGAGGGCTGTCGTGAAAGAGTCTGCCAGCGGGACTCGGGAGTCGGTGAAGGTGACGAGCAGATAATAGATGACAGCCCATAGCAGCAGTGCAATCCCTCCGCTTGTTAACGCAAGTCTGAGTGGCATGTGCGTGATTTCCTTCTCCTTCGAAGGTGTATTCTTGTGCTTCCAGCACCAGAATCCGTAGATGGTCATGGCGATGTAGTAGAACTCCATTCCGCAGTCGGCATAGAGCCCTTTCTGGTAGTAGAGCACAATGCCAAGTGCCTGCATCATAAAGCCTACGGCCCACATCCAGATGCTTGCCTTGTACTCGAGCAGGATGTAAGCCAGCCCGAGTATCGTGGTTGTAATGTCCAGCCAATGGTTGATAAAAAACGTTTCCATATCTTCTTAATCTCCCTGAACTCCCTGAACTCCCTGAACTCCTTGGACTCCCTGTTTTAGAATCTCAGCGTAATCATTCCCATGGCTGTGAGTCCTGCCGATGGGATGAAGCCTATCTGATAGTAGCGGTTCTGGTTCGTGTGTCCGTAGCTCTCTGCAATGGCGGAGTACACCCATCCACTGCTTGCATAGCGGTAGCTGAAGATGTTGTTGAAGTTCATTCCCAATTGTACCTCTTTGATTCCCAGAGCCTTCCTAACCTTCGATGTATAGCTGACGTTCAGGTTAGAGGTGGTGTAGTGGGGGAGTGAACGCTCGTCACATTGTGTGTTGTCCAGGAACTGGCGGCTCACGAAATTGGTATGCCAGATGGCTTGGAAACCTCCCCAGTGCACGTTGATGAAACCATTCAGGATGACAGATGGAGAGAAGGCCAGTGTGGAGCTGCTATAGTGGAAAGCTCTCATCTCGTCACCGTTTCCGTCACAATGGTAGAGTGTTGCGTCTGCATTACCAGCCCAGTCATCCCAGTCCTCCACCATCTCGTCAAAGTCCTTGATTTTGTTCTTGCTGAGTGCAGCGTTGCCTTCCAGCGTCAACCAGGGCAGCACGTCTGCGCCGGCAGTCAGTTCAATGCCCATGCGGTAAGAGTCCTTGATATTTGTTGTCAGTGGTTCACCGATATCGCTTACGGCACCGGTCTGCACAAACTGGTCCGTATAGTCCATATAGTAGAGGTTGATACCTGCGCGCCAGCGCCGGTCTGCATATTGGTAGCCCAGCTCATAGTCAATGAGCTTCTCAGCCCGTGGGGCAGGGTAGCTGCCGTTGTCTGTAAAGTTGTTGCGCTCCGGTTCCCGATGGCTGATAGCTGCCGAGCCATAGAAGCGGTGGTTGTCCAACTGGTAGCTGAATCCAGTTTTGGGGTTCAGGAAGTTATAGCGTACGTTGATGTCCAGGAAGTGTTTCCCGTATGTGCCGTCACCATTGTCTATGAACTTGTCGTTGTAGCCGTCGGTCTTGTATTGCACTCTGCGGTATTGCATGTCTGCAAACACCTTCAGACCGCGAACAATGGTATAGGCTGCCTTCAGGTAGGTGTTGCCGTCGAATTTGTGTGCACTGGAGCCATAGTATTTGTAGTTTAATGGTGTACTGTAGGTTCCAAAGGGCATGAGCTGCCATCGTAGGTAGAGGTCAGAGACATAGTTGAGGTGTCCTGCGTTCTTCCCCTTGAAATTTTGGGCAGAGAGTCCTCCGATGATGTCCCACGCCTGATGGCGATAGTTGATGTTCCACACGATGCCGTATGTGCTCTGTGTGAGTCCTTTCTTGCGAACGAAGTCGCTCTTCTTAATAACAGTTCCGTCAGGGGTCGTGATGTTGGAAAAACCGAATTTCTTAAGCTTACTGTCTGGTTTAAGCTCTTTGTAGTATCCGTTGCCTCGTGTAAAGTGGAGAGAGGCGGAGGTGGAGAGATGGCGATTGATATTCCAGGCTGTTGTCAGGATGTTATGGTTCTGCCAGAAGTTGTCCGTTGTCTTTTCCCAGGGTATGCCGCCTGCCAAGGTCAGCCGTTTTGTGTCATAGGAACCGTCGTCGTTGAAGATGAACTGTTCATAGAGACTGTTGAAACGGCCAAGTCCGCGATTATACATGTCGCGGTAGGTCCTTATGCCAGTTTGTGTGCCGTAGGTGCCGTCCATGATACTCTGGTCTCCAGAGCCAGCGGTCACTCCGTTCCATGCCTGCCCGGTCTTCTCGAAGTTGCCAATGTTCTTATAGCGCAGACTGAAGTTGTCGGTCATGTATGTCAGTCCTGCATAGTAGCTGCCTGAACGACCGGATGTGCCGTGTATGTAACCATCGGTGTTGGTTTCGTGGTAGGCACCGTCAAATATGAAATGCTGTCCCAGCAAGCCTGTGGAGAAAGCTCCGCCCAGGTTGTAGGTGTTATACGAACCAAACGATGCCGACACCTCTGCTGAAGGCTGCTCGTCGGGTGCCTTGGTGGAGAGGGCAATGGTTCCGCCGAAGGCTCCGTCGCCATTTGTTGATGTTCCCACTCCGCGTTGTATCTGTGCACTTCCCAGCAATGCTCCGTAGCTGTTCATGTTCTGCCAGAACACCGTCTGGTCTTCGGGTGAGTTCAGGGGAACTCCGTCGAGGGTGACATTGATGCGTGAGCCGCTGGCTCCGCGAATACGCATATAGGCCACCCCTGTTCCCAATCCATTCTCGCCCCACGCCAATACGCCTGGTGTCTGCATGAAAAGGAACGGAAGTTCCTGTCCGGTCTTCGAGAAGGCTTGCAGCTCTTGTTTATTGATGTTGGCCACGGCATAGGGCGCATCCTTCTGTGCGCGTACGCCACTCACCACTACTTCCTGCAAGTCTTCCAGACGTGTACTGTCCTTTTCCACCTGTTCTACTTCTTTGGCCATTGCTGTCAGCACCATTGCCAGCAAGGCAGCCATCATACAAATTTTCTTCATTGCTTTATACCTTATTAATAATATAATAAGGGGAGAGAATTATCCAATTGTATCCCTACGCAGGCATTACCCTGTTCAGGTCAGAGGGTATAATCTCAGCCTTCACTGGAAGGCACCCCTTGACAAACTATTTGCTTATCGCCTACAAAGGTACTGCTTTTTGTTGAAAAGTCTGCATAAAATCCTTGAAAAGTGTCCTTGTTCCATCTTCTCGTTTAAAAGTTCGTGTTTATCCTCACACCGGCTATCAGCCAGATGCCGGGCTGTCGCACGTTGCCGTAGTCCACATAGTGATGGTTCAGCAGGTTGTTGCCCTCTATATAGATAGAATAGGTGTTGGCGTTCCATGCCAGCCTGCTGTCGAAGACAGAGTAGGGGCGATAGGCCTGCACCATGCCGTTGGTGTCGGTATAGGTGCCCGTGCGGTCTTGCCAGCGGTAGTTGAGCGTCAATAGCAGTTTCTTGAGGATTGGCATGCTCAGTCCGGCTGTCAGCTTATGGCGCAGGTACTCCAGCGAATAGCGCGACTGCAGGTAGGCCTCCTCCTGCTTCTGCTGATGCAGATGACAGTAGGAGAGATGAAGGTTGATGGATGATGGATGAAGGTTGATGGAGAACTCTTCGCCGAGGGTGTTGAGGCGGGTATGGTTGACACTCTGCCAGACGGCGTCCTCGTTGCGTGTATCCATCACCCAATCAATCATGTTGCGGGCATGATGATGGAAAACCGACGCCTTGGCCGACAACCAGGGAGTGTCGTATTTTACGCCTCCTTCCACGGCACGCAGTTCCTCGGGCTTCAGGTATTTGTCGGCCTTGTGCCCCCCTACGCTGTAGTACAGTTCGGTGAAGGTGGGCATGCGCAGCGACGAATTGTACGAGGCATAGACCCGGAGCTGGTCGCTGATGCGGTAGCTGGCGTCGATGCCTGGGTAGAATCTGAAGGGCATGTCGTTCCAACTGTTCTTCACAGTCACGAAGCCTGCCGACAGTGTGAACCGCTTCAGCATCACGTTGTGCTCCAGATGGAAAGAGATGTTGGAACGATTCAGACCGTAGCGGCTGTTTCCCTTCGGCTCGCCGAGGTTTGAACTCTTGAGGTCTTCGTTACGAAACTCAGCACCGAAGGCCGTGCGTCCCAGCAGCCAGTCGAACCAGCTGTTGATGCTGAAACCATAGACATTCGTGTGGTGACGGTTGAAGGGCACCGTAGTCTCTACGCCGCGTATCAGTTCAAAGCGGTCCTGACTGCGGTTCCAGTAGGCCGAAGGCCGGCAATGGAAGTTCCTCATGGTGAGGTCGCCCTGTAGGGCTGTGAACAGCTTGGTGGTTTTCTCAAACTGGTTGTCGTACTTTGCGCTATAGAAGGTATTGGAGCCGAAGCCCTTTGATGACAGTCCTGCATGCCAAGAGACGGAGGAGACGAGTGGGGCATCGTCACGAGTAAGTCGGATGCTGCCCTGGTGGAAGGCCTTTATGCCCTCGTAGTCGCTGTTCAGCGTGCCTGCCTTCGTGCGGCTATAACCGTCGGAGCGGGTGTAGGAGGCAGATGCCGAACCCTCCCATCTGCCGTTGAGGGGCCGATGTTTCAGTTGGGTGGCCGTCGAGAGATAACCGTAGGAGCCTCCCTCTGCGCGCAGCGCTATACTGCTATCGCTGCCTGATGATGAAGAGTTTGTGGTTCTTGTTACGATGTTGATGGCACCTACCAACGAAGAAGTGCCATAAACACGACCTGCCGGACCTTCCAGAACCTCGATGCGCACGATGTCACTCAGGTCACATGGCAAATCAAAGGTGTTGTGTCCGGTTTGCGGATCGCAAATGTTGATGCCGTTCAACAGAATGGTAATCTGTTCACTGGTGCCGCCCCGTATGGCAACATCCGTTTGTGCACCGATGGGGCCGCGCTGACGTACGTCAACGCCCACGGCCATCTTCAGTAAGTCATTGATACTTTGTACTGGCGCCGCCTGAATATCCTCGCGGCTCAGCACAGTGACGATTCTCGCCGCCTGCCCAAGTGCAAGCGGCGCGCGTGCCCCAGTCACTTCCACATCGTCAATGGTAGCCTCCTTGTCCACAGCTTTGGTCTTCTCATCATCCATGTCGTCAGTACTGGTGTGACGATGGGCTGCCGTGGCCGACTGTAGCGTCGCCACGCTCAGTACGCCGATGATGACGACGCGTCCCAGGCTGGCAAAGAGGGCATACCCCTTCCGTGCAAATCGTCGGAAGCGGAGAGCCTTGCGCTGGTTGAAAAGTGGTTTGTTCATGTGTTCATGTTCTAGTACAACAGCGGCCACATCACTTCAATGAAGGATGTAGCTGCTGTTGTGTGATGAGTTTATACGATTTACTTGGCACAGGGTGTCCAAGGCTTCAGCTGCTGGAAGAAATCGTTGCCTTTATCATCAACGAGAATGAATGCGGGGAAGTCTTCCACGCGGATCTTCCAGACTGCTTCCATGCCGAGTTCGGGATATTCCACGCACTCGATGCTCTTGATGCTTGACTGTGAGAGCACGGCAGCCACGCCGCCAATGGTGCCAAGATAGAAGCCGCCATGCTTCTTACAGGCATCGGTGACACATTGTGAGCGGTTGCCCTTGGCAATCATCACGAGGCTGGCACCGTTGGCCTGGAACTCGTCAACATATGGGTCCATGCGGTTAGCGGTGGTCGGTCCCATGGAACCGCAGGGATAGCCCTCCGGTGTCTTGGCCGGTCCTGCATAGAGCACGGGATGGTCTTTGAAGTACTGCGGCAGTCCTTCTCCTGCATCCAGGCGAGCCTTCAGCTTGGCGTGGGCGATGTCGCGTGCCACGATGATGGTGCCCTTCAGGTTTACGCGGGTAGAGACGGGGTACTTGGTCAGTTCCTTGCGTACGGCATCAATGCCGAGATCGAGGTCAATCTCGATACCCTTGCCACCTTCACCCGGACGGCGCAGCTCCTCAGGAATCAGTTCTGTGGGGTTGGCATCCATCTTCTCCAGCCAGATACCCTGTGCGTTGATCTTTGCCTTGATATTGCGGTCGGCGGAACAGCTTACGCCCATGCCGATGGGACAGCTGGCACCGTGGCGCGGCAGACGGATGACGCGGATGTCGTGAGCCAGGTACTTGCCGCCAAACTGTGCGCCCAGTCCGATCTTGTGGGCTTCCTTCAGCAGTTTCTCCTCCAGGTCGATGTCGCGGAAGGCACGACCTGTCTCGTCGCCAGTCGTGGGCAGCGAGTCGTAGTACTTGATGCTGGCGAGCTTCACGGTGAGCAGGTTCTTCTCTGCACTGGTGCCGCCGATGACGAAGGCAATGTGGTAGGGTGGGCAGGCTGCCGTTCCCAGGCTCTTCATCTTCTCTACGAGGAAGGGCAGGAGTGTGCCCTCGTTCTGGATGGTAGCTTTGGTCATCGGGTAGAAATAGGTCTTGTTGGCAGAGCCGCCACCCTTGGCTACCATCACGAAGCGGTATTCTGCTCCCTCGCAAGCCTCGATATCAATCTGTGCGGGGAGGTTGCAGCGGGTGTTCACTTCGTCATACATGTTCAGCGGAGCATTCTGCGAATAGCGCAGGTTGTCTTCCGTGAAGGTGTTGTAGACACCCTTCGAGAGAGCTTCCTCATCCTCGAAGCCTGTCCACACCTGCTGACCTTTCTCACCATGGATGATGGCAGTGCCGGTGTCCTGGCAGAAGGGGAGGATACCCTTGCAGGCAGTCTCTGCATTGCGCAGGAACTGCAGGGCTACATACTTGTCGTTCTCACTAGCCTCCGGGTCGTTGAGGATAGCGGCCACCTGCAGGTTGTGCTCACGGCGGAGCATGAACTCTACATCGTGGAAGGCTTGTTGGGCCAACAGCGTGAGTGCTTCGGGAGCCACCTTCACAATCTGTTTTCCTTCAAACTCACCGGTGCTGACGCCTTCTTTGGAAAGGAGGCGATACTCGGTCTTGTCTTCTCCCAGCTGGAACATGGGAGCATACTTGAATTCAGGTTTCATAGTTTTTATTTTTTTATGGGTCTTATGAGTCTTATAGGACTGATTAGGCTATGTGCCTAATAGCCGAAGATTTCCTCGGTGGAGAGTCGGCGGATGGGGCCGATTTTCTCCAGCGCCTTCATGTCAAGGTCTTTCTCATTGCCGAGGATGACATAGCGGAAGGGCTTCTTGGCCATCTGCTGGCGCTCGAAGTCGGCGATGTCCTTCAGCGTGAGGTTGGGCAATGCCTTGTAGATACGCTCATTGATGTCGTAGTCGATGCCAAGGTTCTTGGCATTGAGCCATGCGTTGATGAGTCCGAACTTCGTGGTGCGCTGGCTGGCGAGTCGCTTGGTGAGTGCTTCCTTGGCAATCTTGAAGGCGGGCTCGCTCTGCGGCATGTCGTCGAGAATGACGAGGAACTGGTTCACGCAGTCCATCATCTTGTCGTTCTGGGTGATGATATGTGTGAAGAAGTATTCCGGCTCATTCTTGTAGATCGGGTCAATGTAGGCAGCCCATGCGTTGTAGGCCAATCCGCGTGCCTCGCGCATTTCCTGGAAGACGATGGTGTTCATGCCGCCGCCGTAGTATTCATTGAAGAGCGCCTTCACCGCAGCCTCGTCGGGATTCCACGGGCGCAGTTCATTATGAATCATGCGCATATAGATGTTCTTGGCATCATAGGGTGCCAGGAAAACCTCGTTCTGTGGCGTGGACTGCATCTGGTAGTGCTTGCCTTCAGGAACAGGCAGGTAAGTGTCTGGCATCAGATGGCTCTCCTTTACGGCAGCCGACAGCTCCTTTTCGCTCATCGGGCCATAATATAATAAGGTGTGCTCAAACTTCGACAAGTCCTTCAGCAGGTCCAGAAGTTCCTGCGGGTTGGTCTGCATGAGCTGCTCGATGCTCAGGTCATTGCGGTTGGGATTGTAAGAACCAAAGAGTCCGTAGTTGACCAGTCGGTAGAAGTTCGCCTGTTGCTCGAGCTTCGCATCGGCACGGTTCTTTGCCTCCATGCCCACGAATTGTTGGTAGGCGTCCTTGTCGGCCTTGGCATGTTGGAGCAGATGCTCCAGCAACTTCAGGGCCTCAGGCATGTTCTCGCTGAGTCCGTTGAGGTTCACGTTCAGATAGCGTGCGCCGGTAGAGATGTTGAACGAGCAGGCCAGCTTGTAGAACTGCTGTTTGATCTGCTCTGCGCTGAGCGAGTCGGTGCCGAGATAGTCGATATACTGGCCGGCATAGTTGTAGCGCATGTCGGCTTCATTGCCGAATTCATAGCGGAAGGACAGCTGGAAGCGTCCGTTCTCTTTGTTCTGAACATAGACCATGGGCAGGTTTCCTGCCGGAATCGTTCCGAAGGTGAGATCTTTCTGGAAGTCCACGAACTGCGGCTCGATGGGCTTCACCTCGCTCTTCTGTATCTCCTTGACGAACTCGCTCACCAGCTCGCGGTTGGTGGGGATGGGAGTGATCTGCGGTTTGTCAATCTTCTTCTGCGTGGGGTCAACGCCCTGACGCTTGAAGACGGTGACATAGTTGTCGGCGAAGTGGCGGTTGGCGAAGTCCACGATCTGCTGCTTCGTCATTCCCTCTATGCGTTTCAGGCTGTTCACCTCCTGTTCCCAGGGTGTGCCGTTGATGAACGACTGCACATACATATTGGCACGAGCCTGATTGCTCTCTAAAGCATTGTAGTAGGCCAGCTTGGCATTGTTGACGACGGAGGGCAGCAGGTCGTCGGAGAATGTTCCCTTCTTCAGCTTGTCTATCTCGGCCAGCAGGAGGGCGCGTACCTCTTCCAATGTCTGTCCCTCTATCGGCGTGCCGGCCATGATGAAGAACGAGTAGTCCATCATGGTCTCTGCACCTGCCCATGCCTCCAGCATCTTCATCTGCTGGTTGATGTTCAGGTCGATGAGACCGGCCGTTCCGTTGCTGAGCATCTGTCCGATAACCTGCAGCGTGTCAGCCTGCAGGGAGGCAGCCTTGTCGAAGCGCCATCCCATCCACAACGTCTCCGCTTCAAGGCCGATGACGGTCGTGTCCTGCGGCGCGGTCTGCTCTGCGAGAGCCGGGAACTCCGGCTGGTTGACGTCCTCGCCCGGCTTCCATTGTCCGAAATACTTGTCGATGATGGCGATGACCTCATCGGGGTCGAAGTCGCCCGACATGCAGATGGCCACGTTGTTGGGCACATACCACTTCCGGAAGTAGTTCTTGATGTTGGTGATGGACGGATTCTTCAAATGCTCCTGCGTACCGATGGTAGTCTGCGTTCCGTAGGGATGGCCTGGGAAGAGCTTCGCCATCAGGGCGTTGTAGAGCTTGTCGATGTCGCTGCTGAGGTGGATGTTGTATTCCTCATAGACGGCCTCAAGCTCCGTGTGGAAACCCCTTATAACCATGTTCTGGAAGCGGTCGGACTGGATCTTTGCCCAGTTCTCCACCTCGTTGGCAGGGATGTCCTCCGTATAGCAGGTCACGTCGTTGGAGGTATAGGCATTGGTGCCTTCGCCTCCGATGGCGGCCATGAGCTTGTCATACTCGTTGGGGATGAAATACTTGGCAGCGAGCTGGCTCACGGAGTCGATCTCGTGGTAGGCCTGACGGCGCTGGGCGGGATCGGTGAGCTTGCGGTAAGCCTCGTAGCGCTGCTCAATATCGGCGAGCAGGGGAGCCTCCTTCGTGGAGTCGGTGACGCCGAACTTGCCCGTGCCCTTGAACATCAGGTGCTCCAGATAGTGGGCCAGACCCGTTGTCTCGGACGGATCATTCTTAGAACCTGTGCGCACAGCGATGTAGGTCTGGATGCGCGGCGTCTCCTTGTTGACGCTGAGATAGACCTTCAGTCCGTTCTCCAACGTGTAGATGCGTGTCTCGGCGAGATCGCCCTTCACCTTCTCATAGTCGTATTTCCCGCCGCATGCTGCAAGCATGAGCAGCAGGACGAAGCTTAAGGCATAGTGTTTCATATTCATGAATGATATTGATTACTTTCTCTTTACATATAAAGCTTCTGGTTCTCGAAGTCCACTTCGCGGTCGAGCTGTGCGAGGAAGTCCTCGAAGACTTCTTCCTCCATGTCGCCAAGAGAAAACTCCTTCTCGGCATCCTTGCGAATCTCGGCAATCCAGGCGCGGCGGGCGGTGATGTAGTCCTTCTTCACCCGTTCCACGTCGGCAGGCGTAATCTCGCTGATTCCGTAGTAATCGCAAATCATGCGGTAGGTCCATGCCCAGCGATATTCGGAATAGTTCTCGTTGATTTCCTCGAAGCGTGCGAGCACATCGTTCACGGTTTCTATCTCACCGCTGATGATGTCGTTGATGAGACGCTGCTCCTCGCTTTCAGGCAGGAGCAGACCGGAGAGGTCGTTCCAGTTACCTACACCAACGTTGGTCTTAGGTGTCTCGAGCGCATGGCGCTTCAACACGGCTCCCATGTAGATGCGCAGGGCGATGTCGTAGTACTTGATACCCTTCTTGAGCGAAGAGTTCTTGATGACATAGTTGTGGTAGTTGTATTCGGGAACGTCGTCGCCGGAGGCTTCGCGCAGACTCTCCAGGATTTTCTTGCCTCGCAGGATCTCTCCTACGGAGAACGGAGAGAGCCAGTCGAAGTTGATGATACTCTTCTTGGAATCCTTCGCACGCTTGTCACGTTTCGGCCATTTGCGGATATCGCGGTAGAGTCCTGCCGTCGTGAGGTTACGTCCGGGCACGAGATACATGATGTCGTTGTAGGAGATGAGGTAGGCGAAGGGCAGGTCGCGGGTGTCGGGATGGTACATCAGCTTGCCGAAGAGTACGCTGAACGTTCCGATGTGTGCGGGCATGAGCAGATAGGCTCCGCTGGCCGTCTTCGTACCGCGCTCCAGCGTTCCGTAGTGCAATGGTCCCAGCTTGTAGGCGTGGTTGGAGAAGTTGGTGGCGCTGCCGGCATTGTAGAACGAGAACATACCGCCGATGAGCAATGAGCTCTTGTGGTGGGAAGCGCAGAAGGGACCGCAGAAGGCGGCGCAGGCCTCGCCGTTCGACATGTAGCTGTTGGCGAAGAAGACGCTCTTCTCGGCTGTGAAGCCGTTGCTGATCTGGCAGGCCTCGCCCACGAAGCAGTCCTGCATCTTCACGCTGTTGATGATGCTGGAGCCGTGGGAGATGATGGAGTTCTCGCAGATCACGCCCGTGCCGATATACACGGCATTGGTCGGGGAGCTGCTGATGGTGCAGTCGCTCAGGCGTGAGGCTCCGTTGATCTCGCAGCCGTCGTCGATGACGGTATTGGTGATTTCCTTGGTGTTGACAATCTTCACGCTGTTGCCGATGGTGCCTCTGTCGGGCTGTGTGCGCTCTATCTCCTCGTTGATGAGGCGGCGTATGGAGTCCTTGAGTGGCTTGTTGCCAAGGTGCTTTACCATGAAGGCGGCGAACTGGCTGTTGATCTCGCGGAAGAGGATGAGGTTGCCGTCGCCCACCTCGTTGAGTACGGAGATGAGGTTGCCTTCTCCGTAGGTGGCTCCTTCCGTGGTCTCCATCGTGCAGACGTTGGAGATATGGCAGTCGTTGCCGATGGTGTAGTTGTTGATATAGCCGGAGATGTTCTCTATCAGGCAGTTGTCGCCGATGGTGACGTTGCGCAGGGTGGCGTTGTTGACACCTGCATGCTTGACGAAACCTTTACTTACTTCCACGTTCTTCTCCACGTTTCCGATGTTAATGTCGCCATAGAACATCACGCGATGGAAGAAGTTAGGGCGGAAGTTCTCTGCTACACGAACGCGGGTCCAGTCCTCTGACCAGCAACTGTTGTTCTCCAGGATGTTGATCTCCTGGTCTGTAAGTGCTCTGTAATCTCTCATAAGTAGTTATTGTGTTTATGTTAAATCTTCGTATAAAAAGTCGTTGTACGGGTATTTCTGCACATGCAGCTCGCGCACCTTCCTGTAAACGGTATCCTTGAACTCGTCGATGTTCAGCTTCTCGCGGGCGCTGATGAACAGGCAGTTGTCGTTCAGCTTCGCCATCCAGGTGCGCTTGAGCTCGTCGAGGGAGATGTTTTCCTTCGTTGCCGGCGTGAGGTCGTCTTCCTCTTTCTCCACCCATCGGTAGTTGTCTATCTTGTTGAAGACAATCATAGAGGGCTTGTCGGCACAGCCGAGGTCGGCGAGGGTCTTCTCCACGACGGTAATCTGTTCCTCGAAGTCGGGGTGGGAGATGTCCACGATGTGCAGGAGGAGGTCGGCCTCGCGTGTCTCGTCGAGCGTTGACTTGAAGGATTCAACGAGGTCGGTGGGCAGCTTGCGGATGAATCCTACGGTATCGGCCAGCAGGAACGGGAGGTTCTCGATGACCACCTTGCGAACCGTCGTGTCCAGCGTGGCGAAGAGCTTGTTCTCTGCAAACACCTCGCTCTTGGCCAGCAGGTTCATGATGGTGGACTTGCCCACGTTGGTATAGCCCACGAGAGCCACGCGGATGAGTCGTCCGCGGTTCTTGCGCTGGGTGGTCTTCTGCTTGTCTATCTCCGCCAGTCGCTCCTTCAGCAGCGACATGCGTGAGAGGATGATGCGGCGGTCCATCTCCAACTGGGTCTCACCAGGTCCGCGCAGTCCCACGCTTCCCTTGCCGCCGCCTGAGCCGGAACCGCCACTCTGACGTTCCAGGTGGGTCCAGAGGCGTTGCAGTCGGGGCAGCATGTAGCGGTATTGCGCCAGCTCCACCTGTGTCTTCGCATTGGCGGTCTGTGCGCGCATGGCGAAGATGTCGAGGATGAGCGACGTGCGGTCGAGGATCTTCACCTTGAGTTCCTGCTCAATGTTGCGGAGCTGCTTGGCCGAGAGTTCGTCGTCGAAGATGACCATTCCTACGGGCTGGGGGATGGACTGGGCGGCATCTTCCGTGGCAGGGTAGAGCTCCAGCTGCTCGATAGCCTTGTCGTAGGCTTCCTGGCGCTTCTTGATATAGTCGCGAATCTCCTCGAGCTTGCCCTTACCCACATAGGTTACCTGGCTCGGTCCGGCCACCTTCTGCGTAAAGCGCTTGATGGTGACAGCCCCGGCTGTGTCGGCTAGGAACTCCAGCTCATCAAGGTATTCCTTGGTCTTGGCCTCGTCCTGCTCCTTGGTGATGAGTCCCACGAGCACCGCGGTCTCGGTCTTGGCTTCTGATATGACGAATTCTTTCATCCGAATAGCTTTTTCATGATTTATTGGGTGCAAATTTACAATAAAAAGACAAGTTTGCAAAAGGAATCGTTTCTTTTTTATAAAATAAAGTCCGCGCGTGCATGTCAACCGCCCGTTCTATCCTTGCCTATGTATGCTTGATTTGTAAACATTATATCAGAATTTTAACACTTCGGCTCCGTTCAATCTGGATGACGGAGCCGAGTGAAAGGAGTGGTAAAACGGGCGCTATTCTCTGGTATCTTGGTTCCTTGACTTTCAACTTGCCATTCGGCCTTTTTGGTCTTGCGAAAGCAGTCCTTTAGTACCCTGAAAGCAGCCCTTTTATAGCCTAAAAGCAGCCCTTTCTCACGCTCAACTCAATCCTTTTTCGCGTTAAAACCAGCCCTTTCCCAATGGGAAAGCTTTGCCTTTAGCGTGGAAAAGCTTTGATGATAGGGTAGAGGAGCTATGCTAATAGGGGTGGAAGAGGTATGTTTTTGCCTGTCAAAAGCATACCTTTGGCGTTGAATAGTTTTTATATTGCAAAACAAAAACTTTAGTATAAGTATATAAATAGTTGGTTATCAACATATTATAAATTTATTCTCAGAAGCCGTAATTTTCGCGTTTTTCCAGCCGGATGTGGCTGTTGTTGGTTTTAAACGTGAAATTTTGTTAAACGTGTAAATAAAATTCCAAGAATTTAACACTTCCTGATACCCTCATTTTGGTCCTTTCTTCTGCCTCTGTTGCTGACAGTTGGGAGAAAAACATGCGAGAAAAGATGAAAAAACCGAACAGAATATTTGTCTGTTTGGTAGGTTTTTCTTAATTTTGCGCATCATTAATTACGCGCAAAACTAATTATACGACTTTCGGAAGTTCAAGGAGTTCAAGAAGTTCAAGGAGTTCAAGACAATACTCTCCTCGCTTCCTGCAACTTGCAACCAAGGAAATAATGGGACAAAGCATTTGTCTTGTACTCCCTGTACTCCTTGTCAACTTGTCTCCCTGTAAGTTGAGCGAATGCGAAACTTAGATTGTTATATAAACTTTTTAAACACTTAGAAAACATGAGAGTAATTATCGAGCCCGACTACGCGAGCCTGTCAAAATGGGCTGCGGAGCATGTGATCAAGAGAATCAATGAGTTTAATCCCACGCCGGATCGTAAGTTTGTACTCGGTCTTCCCACCGGTTCTTCACCCGAAGGCATGTATGCTGAGCTGGTGAAAGCCAACAAGGAAGGCCGTGTTTCGTTCAAGAACGTGCTGACGTTCAACATGGACGAGTATGTAGGTCTGCCCGAAAGCCATCCCGAGAGCTACCACTCCTTCATGGCACGCAACCTGTTCGACCACATCGACTGCCCGAAGGAGAACATCCACATCCTCAACGGCAATGCCCCTGACCTGGAGGCTGAGTGTGAGCACTACGAGCAGATGATCCGTGAGGCAGGCGGCATCGACCTCTTCCTCGGCGGCATCGGTCCCGACGGCCATATCGCCTTCAACGAGCCCTGCTCCTCACTGGCCAGCCGCACGCGTGTGAAGACGCTGACCACCGACACCATCATCGCCAACTCACGCTTCTTCGACGGCGACGTGAAGAAGGTTCCCACCACGGCCCTGACCGTAGGCGTAGGCACCGTTCTCGATGCCAAGGAGGTGATGATCCTCGTCAACGGCCACAACAAGGCACGCGCCCTGCAGGCTGCTGTGGAAGGTCCTGTCACCCAGATGTGGACGATCAGCGCCCTGCAGACCCACCGTCACGGCATCATCGTCTGCGACGAGGCTGCTACTGACGAGCTGAAGGTCGGCACCTACAAGTACTTCAAGGATATCGAGAAGGGGAATCTTTGATGTTTGTTAAGTAGTCAGGGAGTCAGGGAGTCAAGGAGTCAAGACATATGAGTAAGACGTTTAGAGAGGTCCTTGCATGGCAACGTGCTCATGCGTTTGTACTGCGAGTATATCAAGTGACGCGCAGTTTCCCTCGCGAAGAGTTGTTCGGGTTAACCTCTCAGTTTCGTCGGGCTGCGGTTTCTATTGAGGCTAATATTGCAGAAGGATATGGAAAGGTCAGCCGGTCTGATAAGTTGAGATTCATGAATATCTCTCAGGGAAGTCTTGAAGAATGTCGCGATTATGTCATCCTCTCTCTCGACTTGGGCTACATGAACGAATCTACTTATGCGGAACTGAATGCTATGATTGAAGAGACAAGCCGGTTCTTGCATCTGTATGTCAACGGAATAAAAAACAATAGTGGTATTATCGATTAACAATGAGCAGAAGAAGTCAGGCGTCATTC
>Ga0247611_10001588_pt1 | contig 40056 bp, 35 predicted proteins | sample 177DNAGHGhighgp2_FD_192422 | JGI IMG/M metagenome (GOLD analysis project Ga0247611, IMG submission 192422) | Sheep rumen microbial communities from Palmerston North, Manawatu-Wanganui, New Zealand - 1770 DNA GHGhigh gp2 | ecosystem: Host-associated > Mammals > Digestive system > Stomach > Rumen... | reverse complement strand
TAACCACTAACACTAACCACTTACACTAACACTAACACTTACAAATACAAAACACAACCACTTGACAAAACACGAATTTTTGGTTAAAATATATAACATAAACATAACCAAAAGGGTCAAAACATGACAAAAACAAACAAAATTTTATCTCTTGCGGCGTTAATGGCAATTGCCACCGCATGCAAAAAGGAACCAATCCCCGATGTTGCCACATCAAAACAAACACCGGCAATGGCACCAAACGACACCATTCCACGCGTTCCCATGGACCCGGGGGAACCCGCCACAATGTTGACGGCGGACCAAAGGGCAACCATTACATGGAATTGGTATAATTGGATTGGATACTTTGATTTTATAAATCCGGACACAATCGAATACTATGCCAATCGCCATAATATTGATCGGATTACATTGATGCCGGATACAAATTCCATAGAATCAAATGAAATAACCTGTCTAATGTACACTCCCTATGATTTTCATCGTATACGCGACACAATCGGAAAATATTGGGATATATTGGAACAACACGGAAAAATCGTAAACGGTGGCGACGCGATAATATATGTAAGTAAATATAATGGTGCACAATTACCCAATAACTATGAATTAAATGGTTATGTCCCATACGGCATGTCATTGGAAGACAGCGTTTGGTACACCAGCAAGGGTTATCGTGTTATGCGGGGTTATGATTTTTACTACAAATCTGGCGATACAAATACACAGCATAAATATAAATCACAAATGGACAGCGTTCGTCCCGCACTTTACACAAACCAGATGCGGCAATTTGATACGGCCCGGGCAACCATGAACCGGCAACGTCGCAACATCCGGCAACCGCAAGGGCGATAAAAACACATATAAAAACGGGCGCATCGCGCCCGCACTAACACCACCAGTTCCCCTCCTGTGGAGGGGTGGCCGAAGGCCGGGGTGGTCTTTACATCACCGTTCCCTGCGCGGGGTAAAAAGTAAGCTGAATCTCGCGCCACAATTTATATTCTTCGCGCGGCAACATGTCCAAGGGTTGGCATGCGTTTATTGCATTACGTATCGTATCCAACACATATGCAAACGCCGGGTCGCGTTCCGCCGCCGCGGCCCCTTCGAACCACACATTTGCAACCGTTCCGTTTGTCCGCATCGTCAAATGCGCCACCGCACGAATCCCCGAAATATCGGGCCGCGATGTATCAATCACCCAACAACGCGTCATTTTATACCGCAACGCATCAATAATTGAAACCGACAATCCCGTATGCAGCGATGTCGTATTCCGATTAACACGAATAACCGTCTTTTTCACGGTCGCCGGTTTGTCGTCGGGCTTTTCATCCTTTGGCTTATTTTCCTTCTTTCCTTCGGGTTTTTCTTCGGAAATCACGGTCGGCGTTTCGATTTTTTGTTCGGTTTTTACCGCGGCATCCTGTTCCGGTGTTGGCTTTATTTCCGGTTCTTTTACCGGTTCTTTTTCTTCCTTTTTATCCGGCACCGTTGTATTATATAAAACAGATTCTTCACCGGTAATTTTCACCTGGGATAAATCAATCATCATAATCTGAACCCGGTCGGGTGCAACAAAACGTTCGCGTTCACCAATCACCACACCCGCAATAAAAACCAACACGCACACCGCCCCCAAATGCCCCAAAACCGAAAGGCCGATATTTTCAGATGTAAAATGATTGAACCGCACCATATTTTAATTTTCCAATTTTGTCCTAAGGCCAATTTTTTGGAACCCCGCGGTCTTTAATTTTCCCATAACATTCATAACCGCGCCATAGTCCGCATGCCTATCGCCATTTATCACGATGGTCAGGTTTGGATTTTCCCCACGCATCGCAACCGCACGCGTCACAACTTCGTCCGCCGGCAATTCCACCGTTCCCAAATAATATCGCCCGGCCGAATCGACACTAACCTGCATCGCGTGGTCGGTGCCGGTCAAAACCGTCGTTCCGGCGTTTGGCAAATCCAAATCAATTCCGTTTGTCATCATCGGCGTCGTCACCATAAACACGGCAAGCAACACCGTCATAACGTCAATCATCGGCGTCAATGTTATTGTTGCATCCGAAATCCACCGTCTTTTACGCACCATGTTTGTTTTCCCCCAAAGAATCATATAAATCATCGGCGCGTTTGGAAAAAATCTGGTGTGCGATTGCCGCCGGTATCGCCACAATCAATCCCAACGCCGTCGTTCCAAGTGCGATTGCAAGTCCCGGTGCAATAACGCCGATACTTACCGATTGATTTGCACCAATCGATGAAAATGAATCCATAACACCCCAAACAGTTCCAAAAAGACCGATAAACGGCGAAATATACGCAACCATCGCCAAAAACCAAAGGTTTTTATCAAACGGCCGAATCGCCACATCCGGATTTCCGGTTGGCCTTTGCCGCCGTGCGTGCCGAAAAAGTCGGATTTTTTCCACAATCACCGCCCAAGACAAAACACTAAACACAACCAACACAACCGACGCAATCGCCGTCACAACATCGGTCGTAAACAGTTTCCATAACGAAAATGTATTCATATTACTTCCTTTTTATTACTTTTTTAACGCATTCACCAACACATCTGGTAAACAGGCCGGACGACCATTCGCATCCAAATACGCCGCCGTCCCGGTAAGTATAGCACAAATTTCATCATTTTTCACGAATTTTTGTTCGACCGAAATCGATGCCGCGCCAACCTTTAACACACGCGTTTCCACCACGAATTCATCACACAGAAACAGTGGCCGTAAATACCGAATCTGTAAATCACGAATCACCAACCCAACATCCGCCGGATTTGGCCGTGCATTCCGCCCCAGCCAATTCATACGCGCGCGTTCCGCAATTTCAATATACCGCCCATGATACATTATGCCACCGGCATCTGTATCCGCATACGCCACCGAAAATTTAAATTTATGCACGTCCATAACTATTTCTCCAGCCCCATGTGTTTATATCCCGCATCGGTCACGATTCGCCCACGCGGTGTTCGCTGTATCAACCCCAATTGCATTAAATACGGTTCAATTACATCTTCGATAGTGTCCGCCGGTTCCGAAAGCGCCGCCGCCAAATTATCAATTCCAACCGGCCCACCGGCATAATGCATTATAATCGCATTGATATATTCACGGTCAACCTGGTCCAGGCCATCTGAATCTATATGTAATTGTTCCAGTGTTGTCCGCACCACATTTTCCGTAATTATACTGTTTCCCGTTGCCGCGGCAAAATCACGCGCACGCTTTAATAAACGATTCGCAATACGCGGCGTTCCGCGCGAACTCTTGGCCAATAACAACGCCCCACCTTCATCAATTTCGGTTCCCAATATCCCCGCACTGCGCCGAATAATTTTTGCCAAATCGGCGGGCGAATAAAAACTTAGCCGTAAATCAATTCCAAACCGGTCGCGCAACGGGTTGGACAAAAGTCCCGTCCGCGTCGTTGCCCCAACCAAAGTAAACGGGGGCAGGTCGATACGCACACTTTTCGCCGACGGCCCTTCGCCAAGCATGATATCCAACTTGAAATCTTCCATTGCGGAATACAAAACTTCCTCTATCGCCGTGGGCAAACGGTGAATTTCATCAATAAACAAAACATCCATTGGCTCCAACGCGGTAAGTATCGCCGCCAAATCCCCTTGCTTGGTCAGCATCGGCGCCGATGTCGCACGAAAATTCGCACCCAATTCATTTGCAACAATATGGGCAAGCGTTGTTTTCCCAAGTCCCGGCGGCCCATAAAGCAACACATGGTCCATTGGTTCGCCACGCGCACGCGCGCCCGATATAAACACCGATAAATTTTGCTTTAACGATTCATGCCCAATAAAATCAGACAATGTCTTTGGCCGAATCGACACAGCAATTTCATCCGGCACATTTGGATTCATAAAACGGTCGTTTATTGCATTTTCCATCGCACTTTCCCGTTATAATAACTTGGTATCCGCATTTTCGCGTCCAACATACGCTTTTAGGTCATTATACATCTGGCGCAAATCGGCGGGCGCGGCATAGTTTTGATTTGCATTTTTAATACGAATTGTTTCCAAACTTATCTGGGCCTGCTTTTTTAATACCTGGGTCAGGTGTTCGGAAAAATGTTTTGCTTCATCCGATTCTTCGGCGCCCTGAAGCAACAGACCCCGATTCGGCCGTGGCGACAAAAACGCAAAGTCAGACATCGCCGTATCGGGCGACACCAACACAAACCCCGAAATTTCAGGCCGCCGCATCAGCATTTGCAAAACATACCACGCACCCAATTGATGCCCGGCAATCCAAATCTTGTCACTATCTTCGTTATGATTTTGAATCCAATCGATAACCGTCGCAATATCCAGCATATTATCCGCCGTTGTCCCAAGTGCACCTTCGGAATCACCAACGCCACGATAGTCAAACCGCACAACCGAAAACCCGATATCCATAAACGCCCGAAACATCGCATAAGAAATCCGGTCATTCATATGACACTTTTGCCGCGGATTGCCCGACAACACAACGGCGAGTGGCGCATCATCATCGACCGCCTTGTGATAAACCGCGTGCAATTTTCCCATTTCCCCAGAAATTATAATATCAACCATAATCCACCTTCTTTTATTTATTACGCCACATTTATAGAACAAACGATTATGAATTTTCAATAAAAATTTTTGCTTTGACACAAATATAAATAATGTTTTAGAATACACCCAAAGGAAGGTCAAAATGAATACATCAAAGTTCAATCTGGTGGCGGTTTTTGGTATACTTGCGGCATCTGCGGCATTTGGCACCACGGAATATATTCAGGAAAATTTTCAAACGGTCTATACCGAAACACCGGTTCAATCGTATTATGCATATCCCGACGATCCGAATTTTATCCCTGAATTTGAATTCATGGACGAAGATTATGGTTTCGATTATGACGAAAACATCTTTGCCGCGCGCGAGTTAGAGGAGGCCGCCAACCCCGGCGTTATGTTTGCAACCCGTCCAATGGTTATATGCCGTAATTTTGGTTGCACACGCCTTAATGATAAAATCACCCGCACATTTTTGTTTAATAGTTTGGTAAACATGTTCATGATGAACGCCCATTCACGCGTATATATATGCGAAGCCGACCCGTTTTCCCGTGATTGCTTGCAATCGGGACTTTCTTTCCCCGTCCGGGCCGGAATTGCGAACGCACTTGTTAAAATTCCAAAGGCCACCATATCCCAGGTAAATGTTTCAACCGGTCTTTCACGTGGCACAATCAATATGACCTATGAATTATTGGTAAATGGGGTAAGTCGTGTGTGCGAACCAACCATTGTTGATCTGGTTATTCCGAACAATTCATCAGCAATACTGTCAAACCGTGAATTCACGTGCAATTTAACCAGCGATGGGTTTAGCAATGTATCATTACTAATAAACCTTGACTATATCGATTTGGACTACGGCATATTGGGTGGCTATTATTCTTTGGGTACCCAGGGCCGAATTTCTGGTGGTGCAACCGGATACGCATTGTTCAAAACCGAATTTACAACCGGCGGCATGCAATTCCGCGCCATGTATGACGAAAATAATAACTTTATCCAAACGATTCAGCCGGGCGAATACGCGGTTGAACCATTACGGAAATAGTTAAAATACTTGAAACCTACGACCAAAACCGCTATGATAAAGGAAAGAAAATATCATGGCGGTTTTTTGATGAATAAAACATTATTGATTATTGATGACGACGACACATTGCGCCAAACATTGGCGCGGGGGTTGCGTTCCGCCAATTTTTATGTTTTAACCGCCCCAAATGCCGAAATGGCGAAACAAATCTTGGAACGAATATCCGTTGATGCAATCGTTCTTGACCGCATGATGCCGGATATGGACGGTTTGACGTTCCTTAAAAAACTGCGTGCGATGGGAAATAATACCCCGACAATAATGCTGACCGCGATGGGTGGGGCGGAAAATGCGATTGACGGCCTGCGGGGTGGGGCAAACGATTATCTGGATAAACCGTTTCAATTACAGGAATTAATTCTGCGCATTGAAAACATGACGCGTTTTACCCCCGAACCCGAACCAACCCGGGTTGACGGCATATTATTCACCGACAACGAATTTTTCGTGGCGGACAAATCCGGCACGCCGCGCATATTACAATTATCGGCCGAAGAAAAAAAATTACTGCGCGGACTAACGACACCAATCGGCAATATCGTGCCGGCATCACCCATGGTCGCAAAACGCTTGCGCGAAAAAATAAATAATGTATCATTGGACATGGACATCATAACCATACGCGGTCGTGGTTATAAACTGGTCTGTCCAATCAAAAACAAAGGATAAAACATGCGACTAATTCCACGTGGTTTTTTCTGGCGAACAATTTTGTTGATATTGGTTCCGTTGATTTTGGCACTAACCATCGTTGCCAACGTGTTTTTTGGCAATCATTGGGCGCGTGTTCATGCAACACTTGCGCGGACGCTTTCGGTTGAAATCGCAACAATTATGAATTTCATAGATTCAGGCGACACACAAACGGCGGAAAAATTGGCGCACGACATCAGAATAAACACAACCGTTGCCCCCGAAATCCACCGCCACGCAAAAAATGATAATAATTCGCGTGAGGCAGGCCTGCTTGCCCAAGAACTTGCCAAACGCATAAATCGCAACAGTGAAATCTATGTTGACCGCGGCCACCGCCTTATTACAATTGATGTCCCAACGGCGAACGGCGAAATTGCGACATTCGGGACAAGTTTATATCGCATTTATTCCACCAGTACAGAGGTTTTTATAATTTGGCTAATTGGTGCGATTTTGATTGTGTCCGCATTGGCCACGCCGTTTATAATCTTGCATAACCGCAGTATTCGTCGCATCGCGCACGCGGCAAATCGTTTCGGGCGGGGCCTTGATGTGCCGGGTTTTCAACCAACCGGATCCAAGGAAATACGTGATGCCGCCGCGGCCATGATAACCATGAAAGAACGCCTTGATAGATACAACCGCACCCGCACCGACATGTTGAACGCGGTAAGCCACGATTTGAAATCGCCCCTTGCGCGGATGCGACTTGCAATTGAAACGGATTCAGGCGATAAATCCGCGCTGCTTGCGGACATTGACCGCATGACATCAATGATAAACGGATATTTGTCCTTTGCACGTGGCGAAATGCCCGAAATTGAACAATCGACCGAATTACCGCCCATGCTTTTGCGGATTGCGCGTGACGCGGCCCCAGATAAAGAAATCATAACTAAATTCCCCGAAAACCCGGTTCAATTCTATGCGCGCCCGATGGCACTTGCGCGGGCGTTCGCGAATATAATTGAAAACGCGGCACGATATACCAAGACGAAAATAAAAATAACCGAAATCGATGGCACGGACGAAACAACGGTTATAATCGAAGACGACGGCCCCGGCATCCCCGACAACAAAAAGGCCGATGCAATGCGCCCATTTGTCCGCTTGGACGATGCACGTGGCGCAAATACCGGTGGCACGGGACTCGGGCTGTCCATCGCACAGACGGCAATTGAAAATCACGGCGGTCGTATATTCTTGGAAGATGGCGACCTGGGCGGGTTGCGTGTGCGTGTGGTTTTACCAATTCAATAAACATGGGGCAAAAAGATGAATTTATATAAATATGTATCTGATAAACTAAATGAAAAATTGGGTTTTGCGGCAAAACTGGAAATTCCGCGCAACCGTGACTTTGGCGATTTTTCAACAAACGCCGCAATGGTTATGGCACGGGTCGCGGGCAAGAATCCACGCGAAATCGCAACCGAACTTTTACCAAAGATAAAGGAACTTGATTTTGTATCCGACGCATCAATCGCGGGGCCGGGATTTATCAACCTGCGCATACGCGATGATTTTCTATGGAACGCGGTGCAAACCGCGGCCGAAATCACGCGCACCACAAAGCCAATGACAATCGACATGGACTATGGCGCATATAACGTGGCAAAGTCGCTGCATATCGGGCACCTGCGCACATCAATTGTGGGCGATACATTGTATCGACTTGGGCGCGCAATCGGGCACAAGATGATTTCGTATAATCACATGGGCGATTGGGGACGTTCAATGGGCATGGTTATCGCATGGATTGAAAAACTTCACCCCGATTGGCCTTTTTTCCAAGAAAACTTTGACCCAACCGCGGATTATTCGGGATACGCCATGCCGGTCGCAGAGTTAGACACATATTACCCATCGGCCGCGGCACTTGCCAAGACAGATGAGAAATTCATGGAACGCGCACAAATCATAACCGCCGAATTGCAAAATGGACATCCCGGATATAATGCACTTTATAATGTATTTATCCCGGTATCATTGCAATCGATGGATGAAATTATCAAGAAACTAAATATGCTACCGTTTGATAATAACCTTGGTGAACGCAACGCCGCAAAATACGCGGACCCGGTCGAAAAGATATTGCGTGACAAAAAATTATTGCAACAAAGTGACGGTGCGGAAATTGTTGTCGTTCGTCGTGATACCGATAACAAGCCAATGCCACCGGTCATGTTTCGCAATTCCCGCGGTGCAACAACATACGACGCAACGGATATTATGGCGCTTTATTATCGTAAAATCACGGACACGCCAAACCATATAATCTATCTGACCGACAGTCGTCAATCTTTGCACTTTGAACAACTGTTCCGTGTTGCCGAATTAACGGATATGTTCCCGGCCGATTCATTGGAACACATTGGATACGGCACAATAAACGGCACGGACGGCAAACCGTTCAAGACGCGTGACGGCAACGCCGCGGGGCTAAACGACATTATCGACATGGTGCAAACGGCGGTTCGCGACCGCGTCGCCGAATCGGGCAAGAAATTGGACGACGCAACAATCGACGCAATCGCGCTTGCGGCGTTAAAGTTCAACGATTTGTCGCACGATTTGCGTTCGGATTATATTTTCGAACCATCACAAATCACATCGTTCGAAGGTCGCACGGGTCCATATATACTCTATACCGCGGTGCGATTAAATTCGGTCCTGCACCGCGCCGGTAAATTTGACGCACCGAAAACGGCCACAATGGGTTCGGACGAAAGAAACCTGGTTATGGAATTATTGGACTTTGACCGCACGGTGCAATCGGCATTTGATTCACGCGCAACGGATTTGGTCGCGAACTATGCATACGATGTATGCCAATTGGTGAACACATTCTATCACAATTGCCCGATATTGCGCGATGATGTTGACGCGGAAACGCGCAATATGCGGCTTTCACTGATTAAAATCGCGGTTGATGTATTGTCGCGCGCATTGGATTTAATGGGCCTAAAAATCCCGGTGGAAATGTAATCCCCTTTTCCTGTGGAAAGGGGTGGATGCGCAGCAGACGGGGTATGGGTAAAACTACCCCGCCGGGTGATAACCCGGCACCCCTTCTTGAAAAGAAGGGGGTGTTCGCTAAATTTTCCCCTTGTTCCAAAATTCAAAATTTGATAGAATAGGGCAAAAGGGACCCCAGAGAGATGAAAAAACTTGTATTTTTCCTATTTTTTGTTTGTATTTCCGCACCATCATTCGCGAACCAATGTGCGGGTCGCCCCTTCGTCACGCATGATGGCAACCAACTACTATATTACGATGCAGGTATTAACGCGGTAAAACATTACATTGAATGTAATGACTCTAAAAATAACAACTTTATGGTAGGATGTGATGGTAAAATCTATAAATGCGACGACAAAAAATGGCAACTTGTTCCCAACAACAAGATGAAAACTTGTCCACAGGGTTGGAAAGCAGCATCACAGCGAATCAGACCAGAAAACACAATTTTAAACCCAACAGACACCGGTGACATATATTTCTTTACGAAAATAGACGGGATTTACGTAGTAGAGAACTCTATTTGCGCATACACTACCCAGAAATGCGATACGGATTATGACAACTGCATAAAGAATAAAGGTGTTCCCACAACTTGTATCCAGTGCAATTACGGTGCAGGCGCCCAATCTTCAGTCACAAAGTGCATTTATGTTAAATATGGGGACCAAGACATTTCAAATGTAGAATTTTTGTATAGTGGTTTTAAAATCGAAAACAATCGAAAAACAAACGTCGCAAAATATAACACCACCAGCAAATGCTATTCAATAGAATGGCACCCAGAAAACACGGGCAACATTACAATATCGGCACCGGGTTACACCCCCGTAACAATGAGAGTTAAAGCACTTTTGGACAATGATTCTATCCAATTATCAACAGACGGGTCGGCCAATTCCCGACAAAACACTCCCGATACTAATTCTGCATTTGAATTGCAATACAATGAAAAGACAAACTTGACGTGCACCCCAAATACGAACTATTCTAACACCAACAAATGTAAATTGAACACACAGGTTATTGACACTGATGGAAACTTGCAAAAATGTACTAGCACAGGGTGGAAAAAGATAAATGACGAGCCCGCCAGTTGCACTGGAGCGTTAGAAGAACTTGAAACCACTTACCGTGATATTGATCTTGGCACAAGTATATATAACGCATTTCATGGCCAAGAATCTGACAGCCAAAAATGGATATACTTTTATGATGATGCCAATGAAGATAACTGCACTGAAGCGATAAAAAATCCTTGCAAATATTCTTTTGAAGATTACAAGAAGGCGGACAGCGAATGTACAAAAAAGGGTGGAAAATTTTTATCCAATTATGATGACAACGGCAACATAATACTATGTGATACAAGCAATGCGCAATATATTACAGATAAAGAACAACAACCCTTGACCACGCTGCCATCTGGCACCCAAAAGGCTGAATGTATAAAAAGTGGCGGTACCGGGCTAGATACAAACGGTAAATGCATATGCAATGCCAAAGACCATTTGGAAGAATATAACCCAGAAAACGCCAAAGAATACAGCATCTGTCGTTGTATGGATGGATACAGACGCAACAATGAAAACAATAGCGCAACCGGCGAATGTGTCTATGCGCCGGAAATAAAAACCCAAATTGAACGGGACGACATGGCTATGCAGCGCGATGCCGAAGACGCATATCGCAATGAATATGATAATGCGCAAAGTTGGGCCAACAAAGGTACAACCGCACTTTCCACACTTATGACGGGCGAGGGCGCAATGATGGCCGCGCGCGCGTTTGCCGAAAAAATCGCCGATGATGATGCCGAAGAAAAAATGTCCGAATATATTACGACAATGAAATGCGAATATGGTGCCGGGAACCAGGTCAATTTAGGCAAGGAAGAAACATTGCCGGGCGGAAATGAACTGGCCAACTATTACGCCGAATACAAACAATTGGCGGATAAATTAAAGGCAACCAAGGCCGCACTAAACCTGCGCCCCGGAATTGAAAGTGAGGTTTTATACGACCGTGCCGAAACGGGACTTTATCAATACCAAACTGCGGAACGGCAAAGCGGCGGATTCACATCACTTTCGCGCGCACTGATGAACCCGGACGGCACGGACGCCACAGCATGGAACGCGCAACGCGCCGAAACGAACCGTGATTTATTGATCGGGGGCGCACTTGCCACCGTCGGGCTTGCCGGATCATATATCGCCAACCACGCAATCAACAAAGACCATGTAAAAAAGTATAAAGAATTGGAAGAGAAGTTTAGGGAGATAAAAATACAACTTGAACATGAGTATCCAGAGATATTTACAGCACCCACCCCCCAACAACCTATACATGAAGAATCCGTAGGCACATTAGATCCTGTGATACCATCAATTGAAACATTACCCGCCAATGAACTTAATGCAATTGACTTATCAAATCTCACAGACAAAGCATTTAACAGAAGTGAAATAGATTTAACCAATGAAGGGACCGAGGCTTTAACAACTGAAGCAAAATACCTTGACGATCAGTTAAATGAACACCCAAATATGAACATAACAATCACTGCAACTGGTCATGCCGATCCTGATGGAATAAGCGCCAAGACCGCAACCGCCCTAACAAATCGCTATAAAGAAATATTCAATGTTGATTCATTACCCGATAAGTATAAAAACAAAAAAATCGGCAAAAATGATGATTTGGCTTTGGCACGTGCAGAAGTGGCATTAAAATTTTTAACAGAGAAACTTAGTGAAGACACAAAAAAACGCGTATCAACAATTGCCCAAACTCGTGGTGACAGAGATTGTCCTAAAGGAACTCCAAAAGAAAAATATGCCACCTGCAGATATGTCGGATTCGAAGTCCAAATCAATATTACTGGCGCCCAATAACCATTTTGTGTTTTATAAAAAGGTCAACCAATCCGTTATACACACGATAAAATTAAAAGCAACATTTGACGGTCAATTTTAATTTCTTTGTCCCCGCCTTCGCCAATTTCCACCCACAAAAAATTTCATTTTTCGCGGGGCCTGGTGGCTGTGGCGAGACACTGAAAATTTTTAAGCCCACACTTGTGGGCTAACAAATTTTCGTGGTCGGGGCGACAGGAATGTAATTCCCATCCGCCTAACGGCGAATGGGCCCCTTTCACTGCGCGCACTTTGTGCGCTTGTTCCGAACCTGTCATTGCGGGGCAATGCGATGTTCGGTCCGTTATACCCACGATAAAATTAAAATCGGCGCACGGCCGATTTGAATTTTATGGTCGGGGCGACAGGAATCGAACCTGCGACCCCTTGCACCCCATGCAAGTACTCTACCAGGCTGAGCTACGCCCCGACGTCAGACAGCATGATAATATAAACTTTCACAATTTGCAAACAGATAAATAAAACACCACAGCACTTTTATACTATTTCGTAACACGCACATAAAAAAACCGCCGAAGCGGTTTTATTTATATCAATGCCGATAGCAATATCGCCGTTGCAATTATCCAATCGCCTGTATGCGCACCATGGTGATGATGATGGTGGTGATTATGGTGATGCGAAACAACAACCGGCGCCGGCGGCGGGTTATGATGCGTCACATGGTGTCCACCGTGCCGCGGCGCACCATGCGTATGTGTCACGAACGGACGTGGCGCATGATGACCACCGCCATGATTCGGTGCCGCATTAGCCGACCCGACGCACAACGCCGCCACAACCGCCACAGATGTAAGGAATAGATTTGTTTTTTTCATGTTTATCTCCTTTGGTTCAAATTCATTATATAATATAATGATTATAAAAAGCAACAATTATTTTATAAAATATAACAAAAAACAAACTCCCTATTGCGGCCTGCGCCGCAATGACAAGAAAAGGCCACGCCCACACTAACCCCTGCCTCGCTGTAGCGATAGCGAAAGCGGGACTAACACTAACACTTAACCACCCAAAAAAAATTTCATTTTCTGCTTGCACGAATCGGGAAAATGTTTCTATATTCCGATATCAAATTTACAAAAGGGAGGAAACCTTATGATTGTTGGTATCGGCATTGATTTGGTCGAATCGGGACGTTTTCTTGATTGGTCCGCGTTCAAAAAACAACGCATCTTTACAAAAAAAGAACTGGAATACGCGGATGCCGACAACGCAAACGCGGAAAAACATCTTGCAAATTTCTGGGCCGCGCGCGAGGCATGTCTAAAGGCCCTTGGGACCGGGTTCGGCGATGATATTGCTTTTTCCGATATATCGGTCGTGCATGACGACAACGGTCATCCCGAAATTATGATTGCCGGCGGCGCACGCAATGCGTTAAAAGAACTTGCCGGAATGACGGCGGCGGTTCATCTTTCTATATCGGACCAGGATAATTTTTCCGTCGCGATGGTCGTGATTGAAAAGCAATAAAGATTTCATATATGTCAAAGCAAAAAATATCGCACAAAAATGTGCGATATTTTTATTATCAAACATTTATTTAATCCGCGCGATACGTAACCGTTTCCGTCACACTATATTGCCCGCCGTCATGCACACTAAAATCGCGCCGCGTTTCATCCGCCGGTTCGGGCGCCGAAGCATAATTATAATTTTCCGTCACATATTGCGGTTGCGGAGCAGGAACATATTCCGGCGCAGGGGCTGGCGCATCATAAACATAAGATTCCGACACATATTCAACATTTGCCGGATTATTATATTCCACAACCGTTTCAACATCTTCACCAACCACCGGCATTGGCACCGAAACAACATTTTCTTCGATAATAACATCCGGTGCGGTAACGGTCGTGACCGTCGCAACCGGTTCTTCGGTCACAATTTCCACAACGGGTTCTGTCACCTCTACCAATACTGGTTTATCATCACGTGAAACGCCATACGGTTCTTTACGTGCCAAAACATCTTCTTCGGATTCTATCACACGCGCATCGGGTTCCGGCCCGCGCAAAATATCATCGTTGGGGAAACGCACCTCTATTGGTTTATCCACTGGCGTCGGCGCAACAATCGGGGCGGGTTCCGGTTCGGTCCACACGGGCGCATCCGGTTTATAAACATCGACCGGTGTCGGCAACACAACAGGCACATCGGGTTCAACATATCCATCAATCGGCGTATCCGGTTCGGTGTATTCCGTCCGTTCCCCAAGTCCAAGGAACGGAACCGTTCCACCGTTCTTTTTCTGGTACAACCAAAGAGTGAAAATCGAAAGCGCAATCAACAAAATCAATAGTATATAATACCCAACCCCCGAACGTTTTGTTCCAACCGGTCGTGGTTTTTCATTATTTTGAATTGGTGACATTGGTCTTTCTTCTGGCATTTTTGGAACCTCCACTGGTGAAAAAGGACGCTGTGGCGCACTGATACCCTGGTTATCATATTGCGCGGTGCTTGCCTGGCCCGTTGTATCAACATCGCCCGGCACAGATTCGTCCACATTTTTTATTGTATCAATCACGGGTTCGTGGGCCACATCATGTTCATCTGATTTATCTTGGCTCCCCGGTTCACCCCATGATTCATCAAACTTTTTTTCCGTAAATTCCGGCGCATTATCAGAATACGCACCAAAATTCATATGTCCGAAATTATCTTCAAATTCAGATTCCGCCGTGGTATCTTGCGCCGCCGTATCTTGGGCCACCGGTTTCACAGAATAATCATTTTCGTATTCATCATCGCGCGATTCTTGCGGTTTTGTTTCATCTTCTTCAACGACTTCTTCACGTTTTTCGACGGATTCTTCGGATTTTTCGCCGTCATCTTTTTCATATTCATTTTCCGCACGTGATTTTATTTCCGATTTATATTCATCATCCGCATCGCCACGCTTTTCATCGGATTTTTCACGTTCTTCGTCCGGTTCTTTTTCGTCGTCCCTGTAATCATCCGCATCGTTATCATCCGTGCGTTCTTTATTATCAATTTCTTTCTTTTTATTATCCGAATAATCGTCATCATCATAGTCATCAATATCCGTCCGCGGCAACGCATCATCACCAGAATCATCATCAATATCATCATCGCCCGCGCCCGGAAACCCAAAGGCAGCATCATTTTTATCACCATCATCATGCACCGTTTCCGGCTTTGGTTCATCATCCATCGCGGCATAGGGCGACAATGGCCGTTTTAATTCGGGTTGATACGACGGTTTGATATCCCCAAAATCCACCGGTTTAAACGCAATTTCATCATCCAAAATTTCCGGATCTTTATCCAAAAGCGGTTTTACTTCATCGGATTTATCACTTGGCATATCTGTATCCTGGGGTTCTTCGGTTTCAATATCTTCATCCGTCACGGGCATTTTTGCAACATCAGATTTTTTCGCCCTTGCATCCACAACCCGGTGCGGTTCGTCCGTATCCAAATCAACCATCGGCCGCCGCAACGCCAACAAAGCCAACGCCGCATTTGCATCATCGGTCGCAATCTCTATACGCCGCCGGGCATTTTCAATCCGTTTTTCGGCCCGTAATAGTTTTTCATCGGTTGATTCAATTTGGGCCTCCACACGTAAAATCCTTGATGCCGATTGCTTGGTCGGTTCGCGCCCGACATAAGATTTTTGCCGACTAAGCCTATCGCGCAAAACGTTCATACGGTTATGCAGGCATTTTATCGTATGTTCGGCCTTGTCCGCGGTAATTTGCGCCTGGGCAATTTCATCTTGGGCGTTGCTAAGGCGCACCGTAGCCGCACGTCGCACCGCCGCATCACGGAAATCAATCAAATCAACCAATGCTGCATTCAAATCCCCATGATTTTCATAGGCATCTATTAAATCTTCGTAAACATCGATTCCACTATATTCTATATCAAGTTTTTGATATTTATTGTCACGCTTTGGTCGTATCAATTCCAAATCTATATTATAAACATTCTGTAATAAATCGTCCCAGCGCCGCGTTCCATCCGACCGCACAACCAACAAAACATTAGGTTTATATTCATCAATCGTTTCATCAACGACAAACACCAGTTTTTTATCCGCATCATACCACGCATGCAAAACGTTCCCGGCAATGTCATATTCGACAAGATGCAAATTTTGAAACATTGTTTTCTCTCCTGGCATTTTCGAATCCCCCCGGGGTTATTTCTTTTTTGGCGGTGTAAACTGATATGCCTGTTTACAGTGTTCATAGCAATATGGTTTTCCAACGAACACAGGTTGCCCACAAAAATGAAAATTTTCCGAATCCGGGTCACCAATCGGCCACCGACACTGATTCGGTTTAAGGTTCGCCATTTCCAACGCATGTTGCACCATACGTTGATGCACCGAAATTCCTTTACCCGCAATTGCATGTCCCACGGTCTTTTTAGGCACGGGCTTTGCGACCGTTTTTTCTTTCGGTGCGGGCTTTGCCTTTGGTGCAACCTTTTGCACCGGCACAATCGGCTTTTTAGTCACCTTGGCCACCGGTGTCTTTTTATCCGCCTTTTTTGGTGCAACATTTTTCGTTTCCGTCTTTTTTACCGGCTTGGTCGTTTTGGCATCCGAATCATTTGCCCCCGTGTTCCACCCCATACGATGCAACTTGCCCACAATGGCGTTTTTCGAAAGCCCCAATTTTTTACCAATTTCCGCAGTGGACAAACCCTTGCCCACCAAGGCCTTTAACTTTTTAAGTATATTATTATCCCACGCTTTACTCATTTTATCCTAACCCAAGTTAAACATTTATGATACAATATACTAACACAAAACCGATTCGAAACGCAAGGGGGAAATAATGTTTTTATATATATTTTGGTCTTTTTTTGCTGTTTTAATTCTTATGGCGCTTGGGCTTACCTATAAAATCGCGCAAACCGATATGCGCCGGCGGATTATCCCGGACGGATACCTGTTTCCATTGCTAATAATCGGGGTAATTGTCACGACATTTTATCCGTGGCCGGTTCAAATCGAATCGGGTGCGGTCGGCATGGCATTTGGATATATGCTTGCGGCCGTGGTCGGACTTATTTTCGACAAAATTTTGACCCACAAAGACCCGAACGCCGAAAGTCCAATCGGCATGGGCGACATAAAACTAATCAGTGTCGGCGGCCTTTGGTGCGGACCAACGGGTTTGGCGATTGCGTTGGTGCTGGCGTGCGCATTTGGGGCAACATGGGCGTACCGCAAGAAACAGAAATTTATACCATTCGCACCTTTTTTTGTAATCGGTGGATTTTTATCTTTGATTACAATCACGTTTTTGATATAATATACGACATAGGTCGAACGAGAGAATGAAAAAAACCAATTGTTTGTTTACGTTGTGGGTCGCGGCGTTATGCGCCGGCACGCACGCGTACGCGGTTGGCACGGCACCGGCGATACTGTCAAACTATGGCGAAATTCAATCGGTAAAGAATTACTCGTCCAATCCATTTTGGAATAAAAACAGCCCATATAACCAAAACTTTCCAAAGCCGATTTATGCCACCGGTGCGGATTTGAATACCGGCGATTGCAATCGCGTGGTGGAAAACCTGGTCACGTCATACTGCGCCGAACATAATTATTGTCGGAACTTACGCATATCAGATGTTCGCCCAACAATAATGGTGCAACTGTCGCAATTACCGGGGCATAATTTTGCAACATCTTGCGGTGGATATATCGATTCCACGTTCGACAAATTTCAAAAAGAATACGGCAATGTGTCCACGGTGAATTTGCCAAAACCGGCATCACAACCAACAAACATTGAAATTGCAAATCCGTTCGCACAAAAACAAACGGCGGTGCAAAAGGCCGTTGCCGACCGCACCGCGGAACTTGAACGGTTGCAATCAATAACAACACCGACCGCCGGTGTGCACGCGGAATATTTCCCAAAAACAACCGCGGATTTATCATTTACCGACCGAATTGCCAACACCGCCGCCGGATACGAACCGTATAAAGATTTGGAATCATACAAAAAACCAGATTTCCGTGGCGAAGATGAAGAATTCTTTAACCGGTTACGGGCGCAAAATTTTGAAAAGTTCTGTGAACGCCGCCCGGACGACCCCGAATGTGTGAAATGGTATTGCGAACAACATCCCGATGATGAAAAGTGCAAGAAAACCACGCCAACCACACCTGTAACACCACCGGTCAATCCGCAAACTGGATGTCCAGAAATTGCCGACCATCGCGATCCAAAAACATGCAAATGTTATCCATCGGATTTTATGGATTCGGCTGATTGTAATTGCCGCGGGCTGTCAAAATGGGATGCAACAAAAAAGAAATGCGTATGTCCAATCACAGATACATCTAATTTATCTATTGACGAATTAGCGTATACCACAACCATGTGCGATTGCAAATACAACATATTACATAAAAAATATAATCCAACAACACATAAGTGTGAAGAAGGTGACGTACCAGACGGCGAAACTTACGCATTGTTACAATGTAGGGTAAAACCAGACAGAAGCAGAGGAGTAGGTGTTCGAAATATAGGCGATGAATTAGATATAAATTTTGATCCTCATAATCGAAAAACACTTGATTGTGCTGATGCGGATGCAGAACAACGAAAAATAGATTCCTGTTTTACAAATTGCACTTCTGGCAACACCAACACAGGTAAGATTAATGAGTTGCTTGAAGCAATAGGAATTCCTAAGTTTTGCACAGGATATGAACAACTTGTAAGTAGCGGTGGCGATCCTGTTACCAAACATTATTGGTATTTTTCAAATAAAAATAGTATGTCCATAGAGTTAACAGAATATGACTCCGTACAAGTTTCAGCAATCAAACAAAAACTAATTGATAACGCAGCCGTGGTAAAAGCTCATTGTCAGGATAATAAGCGTTCTTGGATAATATATGTTCTCAAAAAATCTGGTTCTAAATGGATTATTGCTGATCTTATCACTTTGGATTAGACCATGAAAAATTTATTTTTTCTCTTTCTCCTTCCTCTCTCCGCTTTTGCGGCGGGCGGCGGGGTTACACAGACCGCCAATTTACTTTCCGCGAATGCGCCGGCGAATACGACATGCGTGCGAAATGCCTTTATGAACGCGCTTTATGAAAATGCGGATAAAATTGATGAAGACGCACCGGAATCCGCGGTTAAACAATGGATATATGACACGATTCAATCCGCCGAAACATTGGGCGACGTTTTAACTTGCCCCGAAATTATGGATGCGGACGAAAACGAAACTATACGATTTTTACCAATACAATACACCTTTCCGAACGGTCGCGAAATTATTGTAAATTATGAAACACAACCGCGCGTTTTGGAACAGCGTTTCATGCTTGCCACCAAAACGGAATTACCAACCACCGACCCAAATCCCGCGATTTCTGAATTCGATGAAACCGCGACATGGACGAACACCGAACCCGCATGGTATGGAATTATGGTTGTGCAATCGGGCGCATTACGCGACATGGTCGGCCCCGATAAAAACAATACCGTTTCAATGAAATATATCATTGATAATATCGGCAATTTGTACCCGCGCGACACGGACGGCGTGTGTTCCACGCGTTCGGGCATGACCGCAAAACTGCGCAATTCCATGATTCATAAGGTTATGCGCGAACACACCGCAAAACATGACGACGATAACAATAATTACTATATCGCCGGCGATATAAAGTTGCGTTGGATATCATTTGCGGAAATCGCACTTGATATTGCACTTACGGTCGTCAGTTTCGGTGGTTTCGCCGCCGCCGAAGGCGCCATTAAAACGGCACGCGCGACAAAGATTATCGGCAAAATCGGCAAGAATATGAAAACACTTACCAAAATCGAAAACGTTCAAAAATATATTCGTGAATCACTGAAAATTGCGCGTCTAACCAAAGAAATCGACAACATGAACGATATGGCAAAAACAATCAAAACCATCGACAAACTTGAAAAGGCACTTGCCAAATTACCAAAGGGTTCTGCAAAATATGAAAAAATCGCAAAACAATTAGAGGCCGCCCGAAAACTAAAGGCCGACAATATGTGGAAACTGGGGCGCGCGGGCGACGGCGTGAATAAAATCGAAGACACCGAAAAATTTGAAAAAATGATAGCGGAAAACCGCAAACTGATTGGTGAAACCGAAAAAACAATGTCGGACATGGCACGCGCGGATAAAAATGTTGCCGAATATGTAAAGCAATTTGATGAACTTAAAAAAGTGACAAAATATGTGCGTGAACTTAAAACATTCAAAAAGGCCCGCACCGGAAATATGGTAAGCCGCGCATGGCAAGGGTTAAAAAACACCGGCAAAAGTATAAAGACCGCAAACACCGGTGGCAAAATGCTTGATAACGCCGCCAAGGTCGCCCGCCAAGGCGCAAAATCAGGCAGGGCGCGCGACTGGCTGTTTCATTCGACAATGCGCAATGCCGGTCGCGTTGCGAAAATCGGCGAAGAACTTGCCGCGTTGCATTTCGTGCTGGGGATTCTTGGCGATTTTTATGATTGGACAAACACTGAAAATGATGAATTCACAAACGGAATAAATATGAAGCCGCTGTTGCTGCTGTCCGCCGACGATATCGAAGGCCAAGATAATATCGTGAACTATGGCATGTGGCTAATGTGGTCGGGCGATTCGGCGGTTGCCGAAGATGACGATGCCGCGTATCTGCAAGCGATGGATTTTGCGCAAAAGTTTTACCAAGACCTGGTCGAAACCCAGGAATCTGAAAACCGCCACGCGTGCAATGTTGACATCTATGTCGTTCGCCCGATTATCCGCAACCCCGGTGGCGCCAGCCAATCGCTTTATTGGCTGTTCATGAACGATATTCCATGGTCCACCACCCGATAAAAAACCTGTTGTCTTTTTTTTAGAATTTATTTAACATTAAACACAAAGGCCAAAGGAGGAACCAAATGAAAAAACTTTTCATTAGTTTTGTTGTTATACTGTCAACCGCGATTTCCGCCCACGCGTACCAGGTTTTATCTTCGCGCGAATTGGGCAAGGGCGACGCACGAAACCAAAACGTTGTTGTCAAATGCACAACCGAAATGGGCAAATTGTCGAATCAAACATGTTCGCTGCGCCGGTATGTAAAATGCAGTGGCACCGGCATCAAGAAAAAATGCAGTGGATGGCAGGGTTGGCGTGATTTACGCAACCCGGAAAAGCAATTTTCCGATTGGCAAACCGCCGCAAATGAATGTTGTCGAACAATAGGATTAAGATAAAAAAAATTATAACGCCGGGTCACCGGCGTTTAAAATATATCTGTATTTCGCAGATAATAGTAAAGCGTCGCCCGATTGACACGCAATTCTTTTGCAATTTGGGCTTTACTAAGTCCCATATCAATAAAAGTTATTATTTTTTCTTTGTTTCTGTCAAGTTTCAGATGTCTTGCTTGTATCCCAGCCGGCCGCCCAAGTTTTTTACCCTTGGCCTTTAATCGCGCAAGGCTTTCGCGCACGCGTTCTTTCAATAATGACCGCGACAGTTCCGCCGACAACCCAAATGCAAACGCCAAAACCTTGGATTGTATATCCGCGCCCAAACGAAAATTTTCTTTCAGTGTCCAAACCTGGCAATTTCGTTCAAGACACATTTGTAAAATCCCCATAACCTCTAACAACGACCGCCCAAGACGCGAAATTTCTGTGGTGATTAAAATATCACCGTCTTTTAATTCTGTCAGCAACGCTCCCAATTTACGTTCTCGCAATCTTTTTCCACTTGAAATTGTTTCTTCGACCCAAGAATCAATAACGATATTATTTCGTTTTGCAAAATTTTCGATGACATAGTGTTGATTTTCCTTGGTTTGATGGCTGGTTGAAACACGACAATACCCATAAATCATGATAACTCCCTTTTGTGCTTTTGTTATAAAAAAAGGGCGTCTGAAAAAATTCAGCACCCATGTTTCACGCTTGAATATAGTAGATTTTTTTCCAATTTCAAGTGTTGAAAAAAAACCTAGGTTTTTAGTCAACACTTTTTTTCAAAAAATCAAAATTTTTATTTTGTGTAAAATCAATGACTTATAAATTTCCGAATTTTTGCTGGACAATATGTCAAAAAACCTAGGTTTTTTTAACATAACATCGTGCCTTAAAAGGAGTGGCCTTTTAAGAGTTTAACGTTAACCCAAGGAGAAAAAAAATGTTAAGACAATCAAAAACAACAATCAAAGAATTGTCCGCGCAATACCGCAGTGTATTGAAACGGGCATTCTTGGCGGGTGTTATTGCACTAACGACATCGGTCGCCACCGCAAATACAGATGTAACCTTTGCGGGTGATTATACGGACAATAACGGAACAACACAAAATATTGCAACCGGTACACCGGGCGCCCAAAACTTTACATACGACGGGACAAATGCAGATGGAACCGCAAATGAAGGTATAAGTTCAAACACCACGACCGGTGTTAGCCAGGCTAACTTTGCATATACCTTGGCCGATGGAACAACAGAAACACTTGAATCGGGTAATACATATACCGCCGGTGATTATACCGCAAGTACGGTTGCCGGAACGACCGGATATGAAAATGTATCTGTTGCCGATGGATACGGCCTTAGTGCCGGGACGACGGTGGTTGATTCCGCATATAGTTATGAAAATCCGCAATACGATGAAAACATAGAAGGCAGTCAACAATATATAACATTGGACAGTAATGCCGGCGCACGTGAATTGACCGCAGATTATACGACAAACGCGACATACACCGATGGTTCGACAACCATTACCAATGCAACAACCGCCGAAGATTTAATCGGCCTGTATTCATATCAAGCCGGAGAAGGGCACAGATATGTTCTGTCCGCAGACGGCACGGGTGTAAGAGATCTTGATAACGATGGTCAAGGCGTTGACCTTACTAACCCGGCCATAGATCCGGATTTAAAAACAGCATTACAGGGAATGCTTGATGCGTATGCGAATGACAGTGGCGCAAACCTGACCGCGGCCACCGACGCATTAACCGATATGCAAACCGCGGAAAATGCAAACTATGCCGCAGCATTGGGTGCATATAATGCAGATACCGCAGCCCAAGAAACATTGGCAACAAATTTCGCCACATATACCACGGCAACCAACGCATACGAAACAGCAACCAACGCGGATAGTAATTATCAACAAGCGTTGGACAACTTTAATGCAAACACTGCAATGTTCGATGCGGCATCCGATGTTTATAACGCACCAATCGAATCAACAATCGATGATCGCGCCCAAACGGTCGCCGAAGCCGTTGTCGCCGACGAAGCATCCGCGCGCGAATCGGCGGATGCCGAACTGCAAGGTTTGATTACCACAGAAGCAAGCGCACGCGAAGAAAAAGACATCACTTTGCAAAGCAATATCGATGCCGAAGTATCCGCACGTGAATCGGCAGATAACGAACTGCAAGGTTTGATTACCACAGAAGCATCCGCGCGCGCCGATGGAGACGCGGCTATCCGTTCTGAATTTGCAGATGCCGATGATGCGGTTCGCAGTGAATTCGCAGTGGCGGATGCCGATTTGCAAAACGCAATCAATAACGAAGTTGAACGTGCAACCGCCCAAGAACAGGCAATTCGTAACGACTTTGCGGCGGGCGACGCGGCAACATTGGCACGGGCAAATGCCTATACCGACCAAAGGGTAGATACGCTTGAAAAGAACGTGTCCGGGGGTGTTGCGGCGGCAACCGCATTGTCATCGGTTGCGGTGTCCAACGTAAAACGTGGCGAAGTTTCCGTCGGCGCCGGATACGGTTATTACAATGACCAATCCGCCGTTGCGTTTGGTGCCGCGATGGGGCTTACCGATCGTTGGTCTGTTAACGCGGGTGCCGGTTTGGCAACGGGTGACAAAACCCAGATGTCTTTCCGTGCCGGAACAAATTACAAGTTTAAATTGTTCTAATAAAAATCGGTCAAAGCAAACCAAAATCCCCGCAATACCGCGGGGATTTTTATATAATTTGTTATCTAAGATTTTTGCCTGTCTCCGTTTGCATTACAAACCTCGCCGCGGCACTGTCCGCCTACGCTGGTGCTTAATTTTGGTTAATGAATTATGCGTCTTTGATGAATTATTTTCGATATACGTGCGCGCTACGGCGAGACACTCAAATTTCTTAATTCGCAAAGCGAATAACGAAATTTGGTGGATGAGACTGGACTCGAACCAGCGACCCCCACGATGTGAACGTGATGCTCTAACCAACTGAGCTACTCATCCAAAACTTTTTTCAGTTCCCCTCCTGTGGAGGGGTGGCGCCGAACGGCGACGGGGTGGTCTTGTTGCCCGTCTTCGTTTGCGCTGCAAACTCCGCCGTGGCATCCGTCCCCGCTTCGTTACGCCGAGACTTCGCTGAATTTTTTTAATCGTGCGCGCCGCGCGCGATAACAAAAATTCGTGGTGGGGATAGTGGGACTTGAACCCACACGGTCGCAATGACCAAAGGATTTTAAGTCCTCAGCGTCTACCATTCCGCCATATCCCCGGACCCTTTATTTTAATCATGCGGCGTTTTGCGCCGCGCGATAATAAAAATTTGTGGTGGAGCTGATGGGACTCAAACCCACGACCTCTACGATGCGAACGTAGCGCTCTATCAACTGAGCTACAACCCCAAAACTTTTTTCAGGTTTTCTTGAAACCCTGGGCCGCCTTCGCCAAATCTCGCTGTAGCGTAAGCGCAAGCGGAACGCCGCGGCACCCAATCGCGGCTTTGCGTTAGCAAAGACGGATGGTGGGCATAAGAAGACTCGAACTTCCAAGGGTCGCCCCACTAGTACCTGAAACTAGCGCGTCTACCAGTTCCGCCATATGCCCAATGCGCCCCCATAATACACCACTTTTACGCACATTGCAACAAGAAAATAAATAAAGTGATTAGTATAAGTGGATAGTGGTTAGTGATATCTGGAATCCTTTCGTAATTGCGAAATTATTACAGGAAACAAAGTCCCCCCTAGACAGGGGTGCACTAACCACTCACACTTACTCTTGACCCATTTTTGGATTTTTGATAAAATTGTCGCAGAGATGAATAAAATTCTAATTTTATGCGCAATTATTGGGCCGATTGCTGGCGCACCGGCATATTCTGCGGTGCGTGACGCTTCGTCAGTTGCACGCACAACCGGCACAGCCACCACACGCACCACCACCACACCACGCGCAACCGCACCACAAAATTCCGCATCCAACGCCCGCGCCACACGCAATACCGCCGTCCGCGCCGGCACACTTATGTTGGATTCCGCACCACGCACCGCGCGCAATACCCGCACCCGCGTCATTAGCACCGAAACCCCGGCAAACCCGCGACGCACAGTGCAAATAGGGCGCGCCACAATCGCCGGCACCCCAAGTGCCGATATTATGGAAACCCGCACCGGTGCGGAATATGCGCGTTGCAAAACCGCATACTTTCAATGCATGGATCAATTTTGCCAATTAAAAAATGACGACTATCGCCGCTGTTCGTGCAGTTCACGAATTTACGATTTAATGTCCACGCGCCAAAACATAATTGATACAAATAACAAAATCACAGAATTCACCGAAAACCTTGATGCGGTCGGCCTTAGCGCGGCCCAGGCAACGGCGATGCACACCGCGTCCGACGGCGAAAACGCGCTTGCCGCGGACACATCCGCGTCCAAGGCATTACTTACCGCAATCATGAATTCTATCCGTGGTGGTGACACGACCGTTGGCGGCGCGATGTCCGATTTAAACAGCATAAATTTATCGTTCGATACGGTGAATATGTTCGGCCTTACCGACACGGCCGCGGTTATCGCATCATATAACGGCACGGAACTTTACAACGCGGTATATCCGTCATGTCGCAATATCGTTGCCGCCGATTGCAACAATGCATCACTGCAACGCGCGGTGACGGCGTACCTTATGGCCATTGAACAAGATTGCAACACGGTGCAAACCGCACTTGAATCAAAACAAAAAGATTTACGCGCCGCCGTGCGCGAAAGCGGGGCGATGTTGGACCTTGCACGAATTGAAAACCGCAACAAACACAATTCGGATAATATGGCAACCTGTATCGGGAATGTAGAGGCCGCCATCCTTAGCGAGGAAGTTTGCGGTGCAAATTACCATAAATGCCTTGATAACGGCGAATTCATAGATGTGACAACCGGCGCGCCAATTGCCGGCGTGGCACGATTCTATGAATTGCAAGACATATTAAAATTCAACCCGAACAAAGACAACATCGATCAAAAATTGGCCCAGAATCCTGACAATCGTAATTTTGTTAAAAACTTTGAAAGCAAAACAAAAAAATTCGCAGAACCCGCACTTGATAAATGCACCGAAATCGCGGATACGGTTTGGGCGGAATACCTGGACAAGGCACTGCTTGATATATACTATGCCCAAAAGTCCAAGGTTCAAACGATTAAAACCGGGTGTCTTGATTTTATTTCACTTTGTTATGATGACCGCGAAACGGCGATAACCGCGGCGATGGCGGAACTTATCGACGGGACAACCGAAATATCACTTTTGCCGGACAAAATCGTCCTTACCCGCGAAATGTGTAATAACTATATTGAATCTTGCAACAATATGTTTGATAACACAAATATAATTGCGGAATATATTGACCACCAAACCGATACCGATACAACCGCCGCATGTCGCGCCGTGGTGCAACAATGCTTTGACAGTTTCGGCGGTGCAAATTATGAAAACTTTTATTATCCCGGCAGTGGCCTGTTTCAGTCAGGCGTGGTTGATGATTTAGTATCAAATCACAGTGCACCCGAAACGGAAAAACGCATATCGGCACTTGATTGGTTCACGCTTTATGAATATGACGTAACCGGCGAACGAAAACCGGGCTATGTTTCCAAATGCGCACAACGCGTTGCCGAAATTCCAAGTTGCGCAGACAAGGTTGAATTGGTGTTCGGCGGCCTGGATGCAATAATCGCCGATAGGTCACTTGACACATATGGTCAATATGTATATGGCAATCCGATAAATCATCACGATGCATACGGATATGGTTGGGCAAAATTGGATGATGGGATGACAACAATTCCGTGGGATGCCCCAAATTATAAATTCAAAAATCGTCGCCTACGCCCGACCGGTGTTGCGACCGAGGTTTATAACCAGATTATCGACAACCTGATTACCCAATGCATGAATGTCGAAGGCAAATTCATAGAGGCACAATTTGTGGATCACGAAAGGTATGGTGTCACATGTATATTAAATTTTGATGAGTTAGACGCACATGAAGTCAATATGGGTCACAGTGCAATTACACCAGAATATGGAATACATTCAGATTTCGCAGAAAATATATGCCCCAGAAACTTTGTTAACAATATTGATACAGATACATGGGGCTGGTGTTCTTGTTGGGAAAACGGCGGCCGCAGAAGTAAACAAGGAATGAGCGAAAAATGCTTAGCCGTGATTCCCATAGATAACCACAACGATACAAATGTTCGCAAATGCAGCGATAGTGGCAACAACCCCAATACTAACGATAACCTTGCACTAGGATTTTATGATTGGTGTGATGCAACGGTCAACAGTACAACTAATCAAGTTTGTCCTTTCCACCACCAAGGTTCCAACTGCGCATCTAATATTCCAGACGGCGTCCCCGCCGGCATTACACAATAAAAACCGACGCATCGCACCGATTTTACAAACACCAAGCCAGGGCAAAGCCCTGGCGCAGTCTCGGCGTAGCGAATTCGTCACCGCAAGCGGTGACGTGATGAAAGCGAAGACGGATAATCACTTACACTGACCACTAACACTTTCTGCTAACACTTTCCGCTATTATTTTACTTGCCGCGCCTTCGGGACGAACCCACATATTATCCGCCGCACGCAATTCAGTAATAATCTTTTCACGTGCGCCCGGTGCAATCATTTTATCGAACGCATGCGCGATATTTTTTGCCGTTGCTTTTTCGCCCAAAAATTCCGGATACACCGTGCGATTTAACAAGATATTTACCAGCGACGCCCATCGCACACGTATCAACAAATGTCCAATCCATGTCGTGACCCTGTTCATTTTATAAACCACAATTGCCGGCACATGCAACATCGCCATTTCCGCGGACACCGTTCCACTTGCCACAACGGCGACATATGTCCGCCGATAAAGGTCATATCGCGCCGCCGCCGGTATGATTTCAGGCCGAACATTCCATTTTGCCACCACCGATTTCACATATTCCGCGGTTGTTTCGACAACCGGAATCGCAAATTTATATTCGCCTGCATTTGGAATTTTTTCAATAAATTCATGAAATACCGGCAACAAACGTTTGACTTCGCCCATGCGACTTCCGGGAACAAGTGTTATAATTTTATCGCCCGCCACGCGTGGTTTATCGACCCCAATCAGGCCTTCGGCAATTGGATGCCCAACCGCAATCGTATCCAAACCATATTTGGTGAAATAGGGCACTTCGAAATCAAAAAACGCATACAGTTTATCAAATGTCCGCGCATATTTTTTCGCACGCCCCGGACGCCAGGCCCAAACCTGGGGCGCGACAACATGATGAAACCGCAGGCCACGCGCAATCATTTCACGGGCATGCGCACTTTTGCGCAATTTTTTTATCACCGAACGCGCAAAGCCCGGCGAATCAATTGTTAAAACCGTGTCCGGCGCATATTTAATAATCGCATCGACGGTCTGATTTATACGCCGCGAAAGTGTGCGTGCATGCGCCAAAACCTCTATAACCCCCATAACCGACAAATCAGACATTGGAAAAATGGATTTTAATCCACACGCCGTCATTTCCGCGCCACCAATGCCCGCAAATTCCGCGTTCCGCATTTGTCGCATTATGCGCGCCCCCAATGCATCACCCGACACTTCGCCCGCAATGATAAAGATTTTTTTATTCGGCATTTCCGGTCGTTCCAATTCCGCGTTTTGAACGGTTTTCTATGAAATCAATCGCATCCATCGCGTATTTATTGTTTTTAACCTCGCGCCGGACGCGGGCCAAACGTTCCGCAACCGTGCCACCCGTTTCACGAAACACCGCTGAATAAACGGAATGAATTGCGTGCATATCTTCGTTTGTGAACCCATGCCGCATCAGTCCCACACGATTTATCGTTCGATACGTTGCACGCGGTCCATCATATATCGCATATGGTAAAATATCATTTGGCACGCCGGACATTCCGCCAATAAACGCGTTGCGCCCGATGCGCGCAAATTGCAAAACCATAACGCCACCGGACAAAATTGCGAAATCTTCAATTTCAACATGACCGGCAACCTGGACCAGGTTAGACATAACCACACTGTTTCCCACCTTGCAATCATGACCAACATGTGCATTCACCATAATTTGACAATCGTCACCAATAACCGTTCCATCCGACGCCGGCGTTCCCGAATGAATTGTCACATATTCACGAATTTTGCAACGTTTTCCTATGCGCAACCCCGTCATCGCGGATTCATCTTGCCATTTTAAATCCTGGCTCATGACGCCAAGAACCGCAAAAGGATAAATAATTGAATCATCGCCAATACTGGTTTTCCCGCCCAAAACCACATGCGACACCAATTCAACCCGATCGCCCAACACGACATCGGGGCCAACAATGCAAAACGGCCCAATTTTACAGTCCGCGCCAATCTTTGCGCCCGGCTGTATAACCGCACTTGGATGTATTTCTGTCATATAATCACCCCATATTTTATATGGATGATACCGCACACACAGAAATTTTGTTATTCAGTAAATATAACGAATTATAACAAGAATCGCGCATCGGGGCGAACATCTTCGGAATTCAAAACCGCAATCCAAAACAACCCAAGCGCACTTATCGTCGGCACATCAATCAAAATTCCAAACATTATGATCGCAAGTCCCATCATTTTGCCACGCACACTGTCCGCGACAGATTCACGATGCCAAACCGACATTGCGAACAAAACAAACGCCATAAACGCGGTCGCAATGAAAATCGGTACCGCTTCGGTAAGTAAAAATAACACCAAACACAGCGCGGTTCCAAATCGAACAAGCCATTTAAGTTTAACAAACGCACTTTTATGAATCCGCCCACACGCCGGCACAATATCCGTTGCGACCGCCGCGGCAATCAGTATCCCCGTCATCATAATTCCGATTAAATGTATCGGGGTCAGGTTCCCAAGTTGCCCAAACCTAAAAAATTCCGGTTGCATCAACAGTGCGATTGTTGCCACAAACATCAATGCCGACATGCACAAAACCCCACGCAACCGCCATGCCCGCGTGCGCCCAATCAAAAGTCCGGCGCACACGGCGCCAACCTGTAAAATCGGCCCCCACCAATTTAGTGTATCACTAAATCCCACCGGCACCATCAAAAGCAAGAATAGGGCGACATTTACCCACCAACGGCGACGCATACTTGCGCGCGCACTTCCATACCATATTGGCAACGGCACAGCGCGCGTTTTTGTTCCGATAAAGATGCACGAAACAAACAAAATCCCCGCCGTCACCCACGGCAAAAGCGACACCCCGTCACGCAAAACATCATAATTTCCGCCCATAAAAACAATCCAAAGCGCGACCATAATAATGCACCAAAACGCAATCCGTTCCGGATTTATGAAATCCGCAAGCCCAAGTTTTTTTCCGTAAAAACGCCCAAACAAATATACGCCTATGAACAACGGCGCGCACAACACCGCATTCCAAAAAAACGCCGGCGCGACAATCGCGGCATTATTAAAAGCACTTATTGCACTGCTGACCACAACATTATCTTGAAACATAAACTTGCCTTTTAATTTGAAAAGATTATTATACATATATGACTAAAAAACAAGGCTTTTTTACCATAATGGGCGGTCGGGTCAAAATGCAATTTGGCCCGTATAACCCAACATCTGATGCGGTATGGCTTGCCGCGTTTGTGGACGAGCCCCCCAAAACTGTTTTGGATGTTGGCACGGGGACGGGCGCGGTTGCGCTTTGCCTTATGGCACGAATTCCCGGAATTGACATGACCGCAATTGATGTGTCCAATGAAATGTTAGTGGCGGCGCGGCAAAATTTCGAATTAAATAACAAAAGCGCCACATTTATAAATGCGGACATATTGTCTTGGCGAACAAATAAAACCTTTGATTTGGTTATAACAAACCCACCATATTTCAAGGGAATGCCCGCGGCGCACAATGCGCACCATAACGCCGATTTAACCCTTTGGACACGCCGGTGTATCGCGCGCACACGTCCGAATGGCACATTTGCGACAATTGTCGATGCCGCCGAATGCGCACCTGTTATCGCGGAAATGTCCGCGCATTGTGGCGACATTAAAATTTTACCGTTATGCAGCAATAAAAACACCGCTGAACGGGTTTTGCTGTCTTGCCGGGTTGGGCGCGCATCACATACGACGATTTTTTCACCCCTTTCCATGAATTGCGACACCATTTTGCGCGATGGAAGACCCGTCAAAGACATTATATCCGGGGCCTAAATGTGATTTCTTGACTATTGCAGATTATTGCTCTATGATTTAACAGTTATGATAAATTTTATAACACGATATTTTACATCACTTTGGGCGTTCATAACCGCGCCTTTCCGGGCAATATGGCGCATCATCACGCGAATTTTCCCACCGCGCGAATTTACCGTTATGGACACGCCACGCGGGAATGTTTACACTTTTCAACAGAGCAGTTTTTGGCGTTTCACCAAATTTTGCGGTAAAATCGGATTATTTGTTTGGGCCACATGGTCAACCTATGTATTTTTGTACCACCGTCCAATGTTGCAAATGCGGACGGTTCAGTTAGAAAATATGAAGCAAAAATACGCGCATCACATGATTGACCTTGGAAAATACCTTGAAAAATACAACGAACTTACCAAAAACGTCAATGTTATCGACGATAAATTATTAAAAGACACAAAACTAACCACCGAAGAAAAAGAGGCGCTTATTAACGAACGCCTTAAAACATGGGGGGAATTAGATTTCCTTAAAACGCGTGTGACCGAAATGTTCACCGACGAAGATTACGCCCCCGAATATACCAAGGTTTCGGATTTGGCGGTTGAATATGAATTGACCTTGGCGGAAAACATTGAAATTAAAAAGCGCGACATTGAATTACTTGAAACCGTGGCCAAGGTTATTGATGCCGACAATAAAATCGTTGATGCGGTTTCCAAACTTGCCGGTGACAAGGTTGCAGAATTACGCGATGAATTGCACCACATAAACGGAACACTTGCGACATTGGGCCTGTCGGAGGCAACGCTTGTTAAAAATGCGAATCGGTTTTCCAATCAATTTGTTGGCGCGGTATTCAATCCGCTTGAAATCGACAAAGAATTGGACGAAAAATATCAAAAATTGGCGGATAACATAACACTTTGGAACGGCCTTAGCAAATTAAAAAAGACATTACCACTTGGCGCGCCAATAAAGGATGTCCGCGTCACATCAAAGTACGGCCGGCGTAAGGATCCATTTACCGGCGAACAAAAACAACACAAAGGTATCGATTTCGCCGGGAAAATTGGCACCGAACTTATGGCGGTGGCGCCGGGTCGCGTAATATCGGCGGGCGAACGCGTTGGATACGGCACAACGGTTGAAATCGACCACGGACTTGGGTTCACAACATTGTACGCACACCTGTCAAAAATTGCGGTATCGCGCGGCGATTGGGTACGTCCGGGAACAATTGTTGGACTTGGGGGCTCTTCGGGGCGGTCAACGGGTCCACACTTGCACTATGAAATACGGTACAAGGGAAATCCATTTGACCCCGAAAAATTTGTAAAGGAATAAAAATGTTGGCATTTACAAACGCAGATGAAAAAACATCACCGACCATAATTGGCGCGGGATGCAAACTGACCGGCAATATCATAACCGACCACAGTGTCCAAATCCACGGTCATATTGTTGGCGATGTCACGGCGGACACAATCGTTATCGGTCGTGGCGGCGTGGTCGAAGGCAAAATTCAGGCAACAAACCTGTTTTTGCATGGAACGCTAAACGGTCCGGCGACGGTTGATATTGCAAATGTGTTTAGTCATGCACAAATGATTGGCACATTGTCGTATCGAACATTAAATATAACCGCCAATACGGGGCTTGAATGCAAATTGGCAAAGCGCAAGGATAAATAAAGATGAATAAAAATATCGACAAGGTATTTATTGCCGCCGACCACCGCGGAGTAGGGCTAAAACTCTATTTAATCGAAATGCTAAGTGCACTGGGGTATAACATGGTGAACCTTGGCACGGACGATTTAGATACACCGGTGGATTTTCCGGATGTTGCAAAAACACTTGCCGATGCAATGTTGGATACGCCTAATGCGCGCGGGATTTTGGTATGTGGCACGGGTGCGGGCGTTCAAATTGCGGCGAATCGCTATCGTCATATCCGTGCATCGCGTTGCGATAGACCGGACCAGGCACGCGACGACCGTTTTCATGATGATATAAATGTTTTGGCACTTGGCGCGGACGATATTGATATTGAAATGGCGTTTTTATGCGCCCAGGCATTTTTGGAAAGCCCATTTGACGATTGCGAAAAACGCCGCCGCAGAATTGAAAAGATTTCGTAGTGTCAGTGGTTAGTGCAAAACGCAAACAAAAAACCGCCCGTTTGGGCGGTTTTACTAACCACTAGCCACTAACACCAAGCCGGGGCAAAGCCTCGGCGCAGTCGCGCCGTAGCCTTGGCGAAGGCGGATAATCACTTTCTCACCACAAAATTCACCAATTTCCGTGGTACAACAATAGTTTTTATTATTTCCGCGCCGTTCAGTTTTGTGGCCACCGTATCGCGCGCAATTTGGGTCAAATCCCCATCGGTCGCGTTCAAATCGGCAACAAATTCACCAACACGTTTGCCATTTATTGTTATTGCAAAGACGGTGGTTGTTTGAACCAACTTTGATGCATCAAACGTCGGCCACGGTTCAAAGACCAGCATTTCCTTGTGCCCCAATTTTTCCCACATCTCTTCGGTCAAATGTGGCGCAAACGGATTTAACACCTGAATCAACACTTCATACGCCCGCCGTGGCATTTTTCCGCCCGAAAACGCGTTCAAAAATTCCATCATCGCCGAAATCGCGGTGTTAAATTTCATACCATCCAACCGTTCGGTCACATCGGCCACCAGGCGATTTATCAAAACATCTCGCTCGGAATTTGGCGCATCATCGGTCAGATTATCACTTGCCGCCTCTACACGACGCAGGAAACGTTCAACCCCACGCAATGTATCTTCGGACCAGTTCATATTGTTTTGTTCCCACGGCGCAAGGTAAAGTATGGCCAGCCGGCACGCATCCGCGCCCACACGCGCCACCACATCGGACGACGGCACGACATTTCCACGCGACTTTGACATTTTTTGCCCATCAGCCCCCATAATAAGCCCATTGCTGGTGCGTTTTTTATACGGTTCGACCCCCGGGACATAGCCCAAATCCGCCAACGCCTTGTACCAAAACCGTGAATATAGCAGGTGGCGCGTTGTATGTTCCATTCCACCGTTATAATGGTCAACCGGCATCCATTTGTCTAACTGCGCGCGCGAACAAAACTCTTTATCATTCCGCGGGTCAAGGTAACGCATAAAATACCACGATGACCCCGCCCATTGTGGCATAGTGTCCGTTTCACGACGCGCCGGGCCGCCACAGGCGGGGCAGGTTGTCTTTATCCAATCGGTCGCCCGCGCAAGTGGACTTTCGCCGGTATCGGTTGGCTTGTAATCTTCCATATACGGTTGCAACAACGGTAATTCGGATTCAGGTACCGGCACCCATCCGCATTTTTCGCAGTGCACCATCGGAATTGGTTCACCCCAATACATTTGACGCGAAAAGCCCCAATCTTTCAATTTATATTTCTTGGTTCCGCGCGCAAAGCCATGTTCGGTACCGTACTTGATAGCGGCGGCAATCGCGGTATCTTTATCCATACCATCAAGGAAAGACGAATTTATATGTGTGCCGTCACCTTCCCATACTTTATCGGGTTCGCCGCCGGCCAAAACCGGAATAATTTCCAACCCGAACTTTTTCGAAAAATCCCAGTCACGCGAATCATGTGCCGGCACCGCCATAATCGCACCGAAACCATAGTCCGCCAAAACATAATCTGATATAAAGATTGGAATTTCACGACCATTAAACGGATTTGTCGCCATGACCCCTTCCAATTTTACGCCGGTTTTATCCTTGGTCACATCGGTCCGTTCAATTTCAGATTTTGCCTTTGCCGCGGCGATATAGTCACGTACCGCCCCGGCATTTTTTATTTTGCCTTCATCCAACCATTTCTTTACCAATTTATGTTCCGGCGCAATAACACAGAACGTCACACCAAATATGGTATCCACACGCGTGGTATAGACCGTCATAATATCGTCACCAACCCGAAAATCCACATCTGCGCCATACGAACGCCCAATCCAATTGATTTGCATGGTTTTAACCTTTTCAGGATAATCAACCAAAGCCAAATCGTCGATTAAACGGTCCGCATATTTTGTTATTGCCAAATTCCATTGTAATTTCATTTTCTTTTCAACCGGCCCATGACAACGTTCACAGGCCCCATCTTCCAATTCTTCGTTGGTAAGGTTTGTCTTGCAATTCGGGCACCAATTCATCGGCAATTCAGATTTATATGCCAAACCCGCACGCCAAAATTGAATAAACATCCATTGTGTCCATTTGATATATTCCGCATCCGATGTCGCAATTTTTGATTCCGGGTCAAACGAAAGCCCCATAATGGAAATATCTTTTTCAAAGATTTTAATAAGTTCGGCCACCGAATCCCGCGGATGCTTTCCAATCTTGGTTGCGTATTTTTCAGATGAAATCCCCATAGAATCGTACCCGATCGGAAACAGGACATCAAACCCGCGCATACGTTTATACCGCGCCATAACATCCATCCCCGTGTACGGCAACATATGTCCCACATGCAATCCCGAACCCGACGGAAAGGGAAATTCAATCAAATTATAGTATTTCGGCTTTGAACCGTCGTTTTTCGGCACAAACGCGCGCGCATCGCGCCATCGCGCCTGCCATTTTTCATCACGTTCAATCACTTTCTTTATATCATCAGATGCCATATCGCGCCCCTTTGGAATAAATCGACAATGCCAAGATTACCAAACTTATCGCGCTTTATCAAGTTTTTTATGTTTTCCCCATAAAAAGCACACAAACAACCACTTGCGTTTTTCTTACGAAACGGATATTATTCCTAAACGACGGAACAAGATATGAAAAAACACCTGTTTGCATCTGCACTTTTTATGATAATTACACATGCGGCAAACGCATCCACAATCGGCGACATTGGTGATTTTATTTCGTTCAAGGTTTTGCCCGTCTATTCATTTGGTGCAACGGTCTATAATTCTGATTGGGAAACATGGTACGATTATGATTGGCGGGGTCTACGTGATTTGGTTGCGGCAAATTTGGTCAAAACCGCGGTCACCGATGGGTTAAAAGATCGCGTTCACGAAATGCGCCCGAATAAAATGGGCCTTGACAGCTTTCCATCTGGACATACCGCGAACGCATTTACAAATGCGGCATTCGTACACCGTCGTTATGGCATCAATCAGGCCATTATACCTTACGCCTTGGCGGGATTTGTTGGTTTTTCGCGTGTAGAATCCCGTTGGCACTATACACACGATGTTTTGGCGGGTGCGGCAATCGGTTTCCTATCGGGTTGGTTTTTCGCCGATAAAAAGGTTCAGGTTGGGGTTTCCGCGGACACCAATGGCGCATCGGTTCAAATTCACACAACATTTTAAGAAACACTATTTGCGGTATAATAATACCATAACGATTTTTCTTGACTTTTCTGCACGCTTGGGCAATAATGTGCCACGAACTTTTAATAAAACAAAGGGTAAAACAAAAATGGTGGCGACAAAATCGTTAAAAAAGTGCGAATTAGATGCCAAATGGTATCTGATTGACGCAACCGATTGCACGCTGGGGCGTTTGGCGGCATATACCGCGAACATCTTGCGGGGCAAGAATAAACCAACATGGACACCGAATATGGATTGCGGCGATCATGTTATCATTATCAATGCCGACCGGGTGGCGCTTTCGGGGACCAAGGCGGACAAGACAAAATTCTATTGGCACACGACATATCCCGGCGGAATCAAGGAACGCACATTGGGTCAAATGCGCGCTGAAAAGCCGACACTGCTTGTCAAAAATGCCGTTAAACGCATGATGGGTCGTCGCACTGCGGTTGCGCTGGCGGATAAACGCCTTACTAAACTGCACGTGTATGCGGGGGCGGAACATAAACATGCCGCACAAAATCCGGTTGTGATTGACTTTGCGGGATTGAATCGTAAAAACAAAAGGGGCGAATAATGGCAACAGAGACAAAAAAGACAACCGCCAAGGCGACAACTGTAAAGAAAGCGGCCCCGGCAAAAAAGGTGGCAACGCCAAAGGCAACAACTAAAACCGCCGCGGCGAAAAAATCCGCCACAACGGTTGCAACACCAAAATTGAACAACGCAATCTATGCCACGGGCAAGCGCAAGGATTCTGTGGCGCGCGTATATATGCTGCCGGGCAAGGGCAACATCATTATCAACGAACGCCCAATGGCCGAATATTTTCGCCGTCCGGTGCTGCAAATGATTTTGAATCAACCATTTGCGGTCACCAAACGCGAAGGTGCATACGACGTATTCGTCATGGTTATGGGTGGCGGTTTATCGGGCCAGGCGGGCGCGGTAAAGCACGGAATTTCCAAGGCATTGGAAAAATCCGAACCGGATTTGCGCGCGGCGTTAAAGGCCGCCGGGTTCCTTACCCGCGATAGCCGCGTTGTCGAACGTAAACACTATGGTTACCACAAGGCACGTCGTTCAACACAGTTCAGCAAACGTTAATGTCAGTGTTAGTGATAAGTCCGTCACGACCGCGGCGCGGTCATGCCGCGACGGGTGTAAGTGGTTAGTGCGGGCGCATTCGCGCCCGTGTTTTCCCCCTGGAACAATTTCACAATTACAAAATAATTCCAGATACTACTAACCACTAACACTAGCCACTAACACTAAAAAAACACCCTCGGGCGGTTTTTATTTCAAGAACGAATTCCATTTTTTCTAAAAAAGGTTGAATTTTCGAAAAAATGCGTGTATACTGGCGCGGAACATTTCACCCAAAGGAAAATATTATGATAAAAAAAGATAAAATCAAAGATTTACATTATTCTGTGACCGGTGTCATTACCGCCGATGAATTGCAATCCGCCGCCGACAAAATTCTTGAAAAATACGGTGCGGACGCCAAAATGCCCGGTTTTCGCAAGGGGCACGTGCCGCTTACAGTTTTGCGTCAAAAATATAACGCATCCGCAATGGCCGATGCGATTGATAAATTAATGAACGCGGATTTGGAAAAATACGCCACCGATAAAAAAATTCGCCTTGCCGGCGCGCCGCGTGCGGACCTGGGCAAATGGGAAATAGGGCGGGATGCGGAATACACACTGGAATTCGATATTTTGCCAACATTACCGGCGATTGATTTGGAAAAAATCACCGTCACGAAAAAAGTGACAAAATTACCAGAATCCGAAGTTGAAACCGCAATCGAAAACCTGCGTCGTGCGCGCAGTGTCGCGGAAAAACAACCCGAAAATTACAAGGCCCAAAATGGCGACACCGCGGTTATTGACTTTACCGGTTTTATGGATAACAAAGAATTCGAAGGTGGCGCGGCAAAGATGCATCACCTTGTCTTGGGTTCGGGGTCGTTTATCCCCGGGTTCGAAGATCAAATTATCGGCCACAAATCAGGCGATGAATTTGATGTAAATGTAAAATTCCCAGCCGATTACCATGCGGACAATTTGGCGGGCAAACCCGCGCGTTTTGCAATAAAATTGCACGAGGTTCGAAAAAACATCTTGCCGGAATTAAATGACGATTTTGCGCGTGAAATCGGCCAAGAATCGGTTGAAAAATTGCGTGAACATATCCGCAACATTTTGAACGAACAATATGAAAACGCCGCACAATCTGAAATGCGCAACGAATTGTTGGACACATTGGCGGATAAAGTAAAACTTGATTTGCCGGAAACATTGGTGGACCAAGAATTACAAATGGCGAAAAACGAACACGAACATAAACATTCGCACTGTGACGGCGATTGCGACGGGAAATGCAAATTTGACGAGAAAAAAGAACGCAAGGAAGCCGAACGCCGTGTAAAACTGGGGCTGATACTTGCAGAGTGGGGCACACAAAACAAAGTCGAAGTTTCGCGTGACGATTTACAACAGGCAATTTGGGCAGAGGCATCACGTTACCCAGACCCAAAGCAAGTATTTGAATTTTATAATAAAAATCCAAACGCGCTTACCATGTTGCGTGGCATGATTTTCGAAAGAAAGGCGCTGGACGAAATGCTAACGCATGTGAAACAAAAAGAAAAATCGGTCAAACCCGAAGAATTGTTTCAGCAAGCATCGGTAAGGTAAAAGGAAATCGCCAGAAATGGCGATTTCTTTATGGACAATCGTCCAAAGAACCTATATAAAAAGTTCCCGTATCAT
>Ga0247611_10001587_pt1 | contig 40061 bp, 44 predicted proteins | sample 177DNAGHGhighgp2_FD_192422 | JGI IMG/M metagenome (GOLD analysis project Ga0247611, IMG submission 192422) | Sheep rumen microbial communities from Palmerston North, Manawatu-Wanganui, New Zealand - 1770 DNA GHGhigh gp2 | ecosystem: Host-associated > Mammals > Digestive system > Stomach > Rumen... | reverse complement strand
ATACCAACAGACTGAAGACTGGCAAACGCTACAAGTTCTCGTTCTTCCGCCCAGGCCTCTACGATCGCATGAACGCTTTGCGTTGTAGACTGTTGACTCCTTTCTTCTATGACTATGACCATCTGCGTGGATGCAACATGTCGTTCTGGCGTGAGGATATTTTGGCTATTAATGGATACGACGAGACCATCACGGCCTATGGCTATGAGGACGAGGACGTGCAAGAGCGGCTGAAGCGTATTGGCAAGAAGAAACTGTTCGTGAAATTCATGTGCATCGAATATCATGTCTGGCACCCTGAACATCCCACAAAGAAGAACCTTGCTGAGACACGAAAGCTCATCGACCATAACAACGAGATTAATCTGATTCGTTCGCCTCGCGGTATTGACAGCCATCTTGATGAGAATAATCTCGTGGATTAGTGATAATACATAAAAAGTTCTGAACAGCAATGAATATCCTGTATATTGTTATGGGTGGTGCAGAGGCACTGCGCTACTACATGGAAGCCTATCTCTCCATACGTACTTTTCAGAAGCAGATAACTGCTGAAGATCGCATCTTCGTTGTCACCGACCATCCGGAAATGATGGCCCGTGCGGGTGTTGAGATTATTACTATAAGTGAGGACGAAAAGACCGAATGGATGGGCCAGCATAAGTTCTTTTTCCGTACGAAGATTAGGGCGGTGCAGCATCTCAGCCATTTTCGTCCAAGGGAGTCGATACTCTATCTCGACAGCGACACGTTCCTTTTTGGCAACCTATCTACTTTACGTCAACGTCTAAACGATGGGAAGGGATTGATGCACGTCTGTGAGGGTCATCCGCTCAACATCAGTAACACGGCACGTCGTCTCTATCGAAAAGCAGAAGGACACACTTATGCAGGAATTACCGTTGGGAAGAACCACATGATGTGGAATGCAGGCGTGGTGGGCATCCCTGCGGGTAAAGTCAACGATGTGATGCAGACCTCGTTGTCACTCTGCGATGGTATGCTCGATGATGGCGCCAATACATTCATCACGGAGCAGTATGCTTCGTCGATAGCGATGAAGGAGAATACTTCGCTAATGGAGGCAGCCGATGTGATAGGTCATTATTGGGGAAATAAAGATGATTGGGAACAACTGGCCAACCGCATTTTCCTGCGTGCATACATGCAGAATCTTACGCTCGAAGAGGAACTGGCAATGCTCGATATCTATGAACTCTGCAAGACTCCTGTCCGAGTTCACCATTCTCATCGTGGTGAGCAACTTCACTGCCTCGTCAGTCGCTGGTTTCCTGATAAGGACAAACAACTCGTCAAACAACCATAAATATTATAATCAATCATCATTCGTCCGTCAATTCTCCGGTGTCAGTCGGTTGTTGATCATCCTGTCCATGTATTGTTGGATTATGGCTTTTAGTTCCAGTTCCATCTTTGGTAGGAGAGTGTCAACTTCGACATGAGATTCTTTTATCAGATTGTTGCGCATCATTACGTCGTTGAGCGAATAGACGGCAGTGGTGTGTTCGCCGTTGAACTGGAGTATGTGACCGTAGCGCACATACTGGTAGATACCATCTAGATAGTTGACGGCCCATGTCTCTTCAGCAGGTGTGTGTAGCAGGTCTTTGCCGAACGTTACATATGGCTGGTCGTAGCCAAGATAGTTGAGTATAGTGGGCATGATGTCAGTCTGCTGTGCGATGGCATCTACCATGCCGCTGCCCATCTCGCCACTTGGGTCGTAGAATATGACGGGTACGCAGAAACCGCCAAGGTCCGTACGATATTCGCTGAGGGCGACGGCATTGGTGTGGTCTGCTGTGATGGCGAAGATGGTGTTCTCGAACCAAGGCTGTTTTTTGGCGCTTTCAAAGAAATGCTGCAGTGCCATGTCTGCATAGCGAATAACTTTGTAGACAGGCATATCGGGATTCTCCTCGGGGAATGTATCCTTCCATGCATCCGGCACGCGGTAGGGATGATGGCTCGATAGGGTGAAGAGGGCTGTCATGAATGGCTGCTGCATGTCGGTCATCTTCTTGCACATATACTGCATGAAGGGTTCGTCGCTGATTCCCCACCAGCCGTCGAAGTCCTTGTCGCCACCCGTTCGAGGGTCGGCAGCATAGTCCTCGCGTCCATAATACTCTTTGAATTTCGTGGCACGTGCGAATGCCATGAAGCCCATAGAACCGCGCTCAGCCCCATGGAAGAAAGCCGTCTCGTAGCCTTTCGAGTTCAGGCAGTCTGCAATGCCCGACACGTGGTTGACGGAGTAGGGTGAGAGGAAGAATGGTTCGATGAACATTGGTATCGACGAGAGGATAGAGGGCATGCCATCGATAGACTTTCGTCCGTTGCAGTAACTATAGCGATAGGTCAGTGCTCCGTTGTCGAGCAGCGAGTCGGTAAAAGGTGTGAAACCCTTGTAACCCTCGATGTGTCGGTTGTAGAAGCCGATATACTCACGGGCGAAGCTCTCGATGATAATCACTACTACGTTCTTCTTACGGAAAGTGGTGTCGTTGGTCTCATTCGCTTCATTAGTCTCAATGGCCTTATTAGTCCTATAAGTCCTAGGAACATAGACGGGGTCGAACACCTGTACCATCTCTTCTTCCGATTCAAAATAGAGCGGCATTTCGAAGTTGTTCTTTCCTATAGTGCGAATTAGGGCGAACGGCGTGTTCAGCACAATGCCCGTTTCGGCAGGGCGATCGCAGTAGTTGTTGGCGTTCGAGACGGTGATGGGGCGGATGTCGCGCGTCCAGCCGCCACGCATGCCTGCCACGCAGAAGGGAACAAAAATCAATAGTGAGATGGTGTAAGTGAGGTAATATGTCCAGGTTTTTCCCAAAGGTCGTACTTTATGCGATCCATGTGTAGCCGCACTCCCTTCCGTTTGTAAGCCATTGGGCGTTACGTACAGTTTCCACAGTCCCCAGCCTACCAGTGCGGACAGTAGGAAGAAGTACCAGTGGCTCATGGCTTCGGTGAAGAAGATGCTGCCCAGATTGCTCTCGTTCTCGAACTCCTGGAAAATGGTTGTAGTGGTACGACGCATGCTGAAGTGGAAATAGACTGTGTCGCCCAGGTTGATGGTCAGAGTCAGTAGGTTGACAATCACGAACAGCCATTGACATGCCTTGTGGTAGGTGTGTGTCTCCTTCCAGTGGAGCGGAAAGAGCACCATCAGCACCCATAGGGCATTGGTATAGAGGATGGCAGTCGTGTCAAAGGTCACTCCTCCACGCATCAGCTCCATCAGGTGTTGGAGGGTCATGCTGTCGGCATATAGGTTCCAATTTTCAATGAGGAACATCACTCGGGCTATGAAGTAGACCACATAGACCAGCAGAAGGTTGACGAGCACGGCCAGCAAGGGTCTGAGCAAGGGCATGTATTTTTTCATCATGGCGGCAAAATTACAGAAAATTCATCTTTTCCTGACACTTATTTTGTTTTTTATGACTCTAGTCATTATTATTGATACCTTTTTTTTATCATAAGCTGAAAAATATGTACTTTTGCGCAAAATTTGTGTTTTGACACTAATGGACTCACAGAAATCACTTACCTACGATGAGGCTTTCAGGGCTTCACTCGCTTTTCTCGGAGGCGACGAGATGATATGGGCGCTTGCCCGTCAGTTGAAAACGACGGTGGCTGCTGATGCGGCTGTCTCGGCTGAGGTGTTGCATGATGAGATAGGGCGGCTCTTCGAGAATCGTCGCAAGCAGACGGATGGCAACGATCAGCCGAAGTCTGAGTTGCCCGCAGTATGGGCCGATCTCCGTCCACAGGTTACTGAGGTGCGTCCGCAGGTGCTCGAGTGTGATGTGGTGCGATTCCAGAACAACAAAGAGAAGTGGGTGGCCCTTGTCGGACTGCTCAACGGTTACCCCTACGAAATCTTCACTGGTCTGCAAGACGACGACGAAGGTATCATCCTGCCAAAGTCGGTGACGAGTGGCAAGATAATCAAGCAGGTGAACCCTGACGGAACGAAGCGTTACGACTTTCAGTTTGAGAATAAGCGTGGCTACAAAACTACTGTCGAGGGACTTTCTGAAAAGTTCAACCCTGAATACTGGAACTATGCCAAGCTCATCAGTGGCGTATTACGCTATCGTATGCCTATCGAGCATGTCATCAAGCTTGTTTCCTCGCTACAGCTCAAGGACGAAAGTATCAACACGTGGAAGAACGGTGTGGAACGAGCCCTGAAGAAGTACGTTCCAGGCGCTGTTCAAGACGATATAGAGTCTGTCTGATTCTAATCCTACAAACGAGCAGTATTCCCCTGACAAAACCATGACCAGTTCTATCTTCATCCGCAACATTCGGCTTTATGCCTACCACGGCGTACTGCCGCAAGAGCGTAGGGTAGGGGGATGGTACCTGCTAAACGCGCGCGTACATTATAATATATATAAAGCGACGGAATCGGACAATGTGGCCGACACCCTCAACTATGCCGAACTGTGCCAGCTATTACGTAACGAAATGGCCATTCCTTCCCAGCTGCTTGAGCATGTGGCAGGGCGCATGGCTAGGGCGGTGCTCAGCTGCTACACTGAGGCTGAGGCCGTCGACATCGAACTGACTAAGGAGAACCCGCCCATGGGCATTAATTGCGATGGTGCAGGAGTGACTTTACATTTGGATAGAAAATGAAAAGAATAATTGTTTTTCTGACAATGTTGAGCTGTTTCGTGCTGGCCTTTGCTGGAGCGAAGCATCGCTATACGCTGGTCATTGATGCAGGCCACGGCGGCAAGGATGCTGGTGCTTGTGCCTTTGGTGCGAAAGAGAAAACCATCAACTTGAACGTGGCCCTCGCCTTCGGACGCTACGTAGAGCGCTACTGCCCTGACGTATGCGTCATCTATACCCGAAAGACAGATGTCTTCGTCCCCCTACATGAGCGTGCTGCTATCGCCAATCGTAACAAGGCCGATGTGTTCATCTCTATCCACACCAATGCCGTGGCCAGCAAACGTCCTATCGTGGGAATGGAGACCTATACCATGGGTATGCGCCGCAGCGACGAGAAACTCAGTGCCGCTATGCGTGAGAACGAGGTGGTGCTCATTGAGAAGGACTACCGACAACACTATGCAGGCTACGATCCTCGCTCGCCTGAGAGCATGATGGTGTTCCAAATCATGAACGAGCAGAACATGGCTAAGAGCGTCGAGCTGGCCAGTCTTATCCAGCGCTATACCTGCGCTACGGCCAAGCGTCAGAACAAGGGCGTTCGGCAGGATGCCTTCCTCGTACTTCGTGAGACGTCGATGCCTGCTTGTTTGGTGGAGTTGGGCTATATCACTACCCGCTCAGACATGAATTACCTCACCAACGCTCGCAATGTCGACCTTATGGGCAAGGGAATTTACCAGGCTTTTGCGGCCTTTAAGAACGGACAGCAGCGCTCAGCCTCCATTCCTGTCGAAGAGCCTGTTGCTGAGGAAAAACCTGCAGTTGTGGAAGAGCTTGTAGTTGTCGAGAAACCTGTTGTTGTGGAAGAACCCGCAGTTGTCGAGATACCAGAAGTTGTGAAAGAACCCGCAGTTGTCGAGAAACCGGTAGTTGCGGAAGAGCCACAAAAGAGCAAGCCTATGGTGAATTCATCTCAGCAGTCGGCTATTGTCTTCAAGGTGCAACTCTTCGCCAGCAAGTCACTTATTAAGAAGGGCGATGCACGGTTCAGGGGCTTGACCGATGTCGACCACTATCAGGAAGGTGGGCTTTGGAAATACACCGTCGGGTCGTCCGAAAACTACGATGACATCAACCAGCTGCGTCGCAAAGTTTCGGCAAAGTTCCCTCAGGCTTTCATCATCGCTTTCAAGGGCGACGAGAAAATCGATGTAAACAAGGCCCGCCACCGGGTGAAATAGCATATAATGTTGAATGGATAATAGTTATTGAATAAGATATGAAACTGACAAACGAAGTGAAGATAGCCTTGGTGGCTATAGTGGGTATTGTGCTACTGTTTTTCGGCCTCCAGTACCTTAAGGGCAAGACGCTTTTCTCTACAGATAAACACTATTATGTGCGGTTTAGCGACGTCACGGGCATGTCTACGGCCAGTCCCATCTTTGCTAACGGCTTCAAGGTAGGTGTCGTTGAGGCCATCGATTACGACTACCAACACCCTGAAACAATTGTTGCCACCATATCGGTAGACAATCGCTTGTCACTGCCCAAGGGAACGGCAGCCGAAATCTCGAGCGACCTGCTAGGCAACGTACGCATTGAGCTGAATCTGGGAGCCAATTTCCTCGACCTCATGCAGGAGGGTGATACCCTCAGTGGTGGCATGCAGCAAGGTATGATGAGCCGTGCTGGAGCCATGATTCCACAGATTGAGCAGATGCTGCCAAAACTCGACTCAATTCTCGCTAGTGTCAACGCCCTTCTGGCCGACCCTGCTCTGGGCAATTCGCTACATAACGTTGACCATATCACAGCCAACCTGACCGCCACTACCAACGAGCTCCATCAACTGTCGGCCTCGCTCAATACGCAGATGCCGCAGATGCTGGCCAAGGCTGATGGTGTGCTTGAGAACACTGAGGGATTGACCCGCAAGCTCAATGATATCGATGTGGCCGCGACCATGAGTAAGGTCGACCAGACTCTAAGCAACGTCCAGCAGATGACCCAGGCTCTTAACAGCCGCGAGGGTACGCTCGGCCTGCTGATGCACGATCCTGCCCTCTACAACAATCTCAACGCTACGATGAGCGATGCCGACCATTTGCTCATCGATCTCAAGGCCAATCCGAAGCGCTATGTCCACTTCTCTCTCTTCGGCAAAAAGGATAAATAGGAGAAGTGAAAAAATAGTGTAATTTTAATTTTGTCTAAATAAAAAACAATCGGTTAGGCTCGCTTTTTCGATTTTAACCGATTGATTTTTAAGAGTTTTCAGAATTGCAAGGGCATGATTTGAAGAAAAAATGTGAAACATTATAAGTCGCCATGAATAAGTAAGTTACATTGTTTGTACAAACCTACTCCGATTCTGTCCGATTTGTACAGCTGAAAAAAAAATACGAATTTTGCACTCGCAAATAAGAGTAATTCGACACGGAATTACCGAAATGCAGAAAACTTCATAGTTAACACTAACCCGCCAGATGCAACAAAATCATAAGGCGCAATGGGACAACTGTCTTAAACTTATCAAGCAGAACGTCCCTGAGCAGATATACGGAACTTGGTTCGCGCCCATCGTGTTCGAAAAATACGATGAGTCGACAGCCACCGTATTGTTGCAGGTGCCGAGTCATTTTGTCTATGAATATCTCGAGCAGCACTTCTATAAACTTCTCGGATGGGCTCTCGCCCAAAGTTTCCATGCCAACGTTACGCTCACCTATCGTGTTGTGGTAGACCGTGCGCATAAGATAAAGCAGGAATTCGAGAGCGAGAAGTTTGTCGACATCGAGAATGCCCAGCCTACCAATCGTGTTAACAAGGCACCCACAATACTCGATGGTGCCACTCCGCAGCCGCTGAATACGCAGCTCGACCTCCACAAAACTTTCGAGACCTTTGTCGAGGGTGACTCCAATAAGCTGCCTCGCACCGTGGGTCTCTCCATTGCTGAGCATCCAGGTAAGTCAACGTTCAATCCGTTCTTCATCTACGGCCCATCTGGCTGTGGCAAAACCCATCTGGTCAATGCTATCGGTGTGCAGTGTAAGAAGCTCTACCCGCAGAAGCGTGTGCTCTACGTCTCGGCTCACCTCTTCCAGGTGCAGTTTGTCGACGCCAAGCTCCAGAACACCATCAACGACTTCATCAATTTCTATCAGTCTATCGACGTGCTCATCGTCGATGACGTACAGGAGTGGGCTACGTCCGAGAAGACCGTTGCCACCTTCTTCTATATCTTCGACCATCTGTTCCGTCTAGGCAAGCAGATTATCCTTGCCAGCGACCGTCCCCCCGTCGACCTCGATTGGCTGAAGGATCGCATGCTGACGCGTTTCTCCTGTGGCCTCATTGCCGAGTTGGAGAAACCCAATCCCCAGCTCTGTGTTGACATTCTACAGGCAAAGTGTCGTCGCGACGGACTGAAGATAGCCCCTGAAGTGCTTCGCTATATAGCCAGTGCTGCCAATGGCAGCGTGCGTGATCTTGAGGGTGTACTCAACTCGCTAATGGCCTATAGCATCGTCTACAACTCCGATGTTGATTTGGCTCTGGCCGAACGCGTCATCAAGCGTGCTGTGAAAGTCGACAATCATCCGCTCACCATTGACGACATCCTCGAGGCTGTATGCCATCACTTCAACGTGTCTCAGCAGAATCTATTCAGCAAGAGCCGCAAGCGCGATTTCGTACTTGCACGTCAGATCACGATGTATCTGGCTCAGAAGTTCACCAAGATGCCCACGTCGCGCATCGGTCAACTCATCGGCGGTCGAGATCACTCCACTGTCATCCACAGCTGCTCGGCCATAGAAAAACGACTGAAGGTCGACCGCTCTTTTGTCGACGAGATGGCCAGCATCGAAAATACATTTAAGCTTAAGGGTTAATAAACACAGAACAGCAGCTCCGCCATGATGGTGGAGCTGCTGTTTTGTGTGCTTATAAGTCTAATTCTACAGGACAGTGATCGCTGCCAAGGATGTCAGTATGTATTTTCGCGTCCTTGACCCTCTCCATCAGTCTGTCGCTCACCACAAAATAGTCGATGCGCCAGCCAGCATTCTTCTGCCTTGCTTGGAAGCGGTACGACCACCAAGAGTAGGTCACCTGCTCCGGATAGAGCGTGCGGAAAGTGTCCTTGAAGCCCGCTGCGAGCAACTCTGTGAACTTTGCGCGCTCCTCATCCGTGAAGCCTGCGTTATGGCGGTTGGTCTTTGGGTTCTTGATGTCAATCTCTTCGTGTGCTACGTTCAGGTCGCCGCAGAGGATGACAGGCTTGCGTGCGTCGAGCCCCATGATGTAGTTGCGGAAGTCGTTCTCCCACGTCATGCGGTAGTCCAGTCGTTTCAGCCCGTCCTGCGAGTTCGGCGTGTAACAGCATACGAGGAAGAAGTCGTTCATCTCCATCGTCACTACGCGTCCTTCATGGTCATGCTCGTCAATACCTATGCCGTATGTGACGTTCATCGGCTTGTGTCGCGTGTAGATGGCCGTTCCGCTGTAGCCCTTCTTCTCGGCCGAGTTCCAGTAGCTCTCGTAGCCCTCGAACTTCAGATCCATCTGTTCGGGTTGCATCTTTGTTTCCTGCAGACAGAAGAAGTCCGCATCCAATGTTCTGAAAATGTCGCTGAAGCCCTTTCCCTCGCAGGCCCTCAGTCCGTTCACGTTCCAAGAAATCAGTTTCATATCGTTTTTATTGTATGCCTCGTTCGTTCAGAGCTTTCGCATAGCGAGCAGCATTGCGCTGATGCTCCTGATAGGTAGCGGCGAAGTTGTGGGTGCCTGAGAAGTCCTCTTTCGCACACATATACAGATAGTTGTGGTCAGCACGGTTGAGCACAGCATCGATGCCCTTGATGCTCGCGATCTTGATGGGGCCAGGGGGCAGCCCGTTGTAGCGGTAGGTGTTGTAGGGGCTGTCGGTGTCGAGCATTCCACGTCTCACGCGACGGATGGTAAAGTCGCCTAGTGCAAATTTCACTGTGGGGTCGGCCTGCAGAGGCATGCCTACCTTCAGTCGGTTCAGGTACATGCCCGCTATCATCGGTTTCTCAGTGTTGTTAGCCGTTTCTTCATCGATAATGCTAGCCAGCGTGCATACCTCCACCGGCGTCAGTCCTATGGCCTCCGCCTTGTGCATTCGCTCGTAGTTCCAGAAGACGTTGTGTTCCCGTTTCAGTCGCTTCATAAGTTGCTCGAAGTCCGTATCCCAGTACACCTCATAGGTGTTCGGCACCAGCATCGCAGCTATCGTCTGCGGTGTGTAGCCCAGGCTGGCACAGAAGGCTGAGTCACGCAGTCTATTGACAATCGTCGTGCTGTCGACCATCAGTCGTTTGGCAAGCACCGATGCCAGTAGGTCGGCCGTGCGACTTTCAGGGATGGTGAGCATTATCGGAGCCTGCTGTCCGTTGCGCAGTCTGTGGAAAATCCTGACGCTGCTGTCGTCGGGGTTGATAGCGAATCGTCCTGTGTGGATGTTCTCACCGTAGTCCGTATGGCGTAGCAGCATCCATACGGCCGCCATACCGTGGTAAGAGCCTACAGCGTCGAGTTTCTGGTATACCGAGTCGACGTTGTCATCAAGGTCTATGTACACGTATTTCAGTTCCTTCTTGCCTGAGAAGCTACTCAGTAGCATGTAGACCACCAGTGCGACGACCGCCACCATACATGCTGCAGCATAGTAGAGGTATCTCAGGCAGCTCTTTCCTTTTTTTTCTTTTTTCATTGAAAATAATTTCGGACTCCTGTCCAGTCCCTTTTAGGCGGCAAATTTAAGACAGAAAACTCGAAAACTCTACTCTGAATTCGCAATTTTTGTTAAAAATCCATTCTTTGCAAAAAAAACTCTGTTCTACCTGCACGATTCTGCCCTTAACTTCCTACCTTTGCATCCGCTTTTCAACTAGAGCACTCTTGGAGAGATGGTAGAGTGGTCGATTACAGCGGTCTTGAAAACCGCCGTGCTGAGAGGCACCGGGGGTTCGAATCCCTCTCTCTCCGCAAAGCATTTGAGGAACTTGCTGATATTCAGTAGGTTCCTTTTTTTATGCAAAAAACTGCTCCCCTTTACTGCTCCCCTTGTAATTTTAAGTTTATTTAAGTCTCAGAAATGCTAGATGATAGATTCTCTTGCATTTTTGATAAGTTTTTGTTTGAATCTGCATGTCCTCGAAAAGTTATATATACATATAGCCTTCAAATCCTTAATAATGAGTAGATAAGTAACAAAAGAAATGAAAATGAATTATAGAAGAATTTGATTGATAATTCCTAGTTAAAACAATCTAATAGGTGTCTCTTCTGAGCGAATAGATGTCTTGATGATTGGAATCGCATTGGGGGTATAGCTTAAGCTCTATATCAACAAAGCTATTCACTTGGGATGGAAATAGTGGCGGAGAACCACTATTTTTTTATTCGTAAAATATATATCCCTCGAATTCCTTATACTATATGAGAAAGAAATAACATTTTACATTATAAACATTTTAAAAAACAAAACATTATGAACAAATTATTATTGAAAGCAGTACCACTACTCGGCCTAGTAGTTGATTTGCTGCTCATCATCCAGCTAACAGTAACGTTATGCGGACATTTTTGTAGGCCAAAGACAGAGGCTATTCATAGTGAAGATAATATACAATGAACTATGAGAAAAGTCAAGATTTCTTGATAGCGCTATTTGAAATGATACTCGCTATCGCTAAGGGCGTAAAGCGTCTTCGTTCAATTGTTATGAAGAAGGCGAAGAAGATGCCGCCATTATAAACAAAACATTAAAAACAAAACAAAATGGAAGAAAACAAAACAAACAATTACTCAGAGCAAGACAACACCTCAATGGTCGTTGTTGAACCTGAACAGACAAGAAGTCCTTTTATCTTGGGGAATACCAAGGAGATTGGACTTACCGAATTAGGCGATATGTTAACCCCTGTATTTTCAAGGGACAACGTAGAAACTATCAGCCATACGGAAGCCATAGGCACCGTGATGGACGCAGTGAGTACTTATTTTGACGGAGAGGAAATTAATGCCCCCGTTGTACGTGTCTCACATGAAATGAAACTACGGAACCGCTTTGGCATGGGTAAATTAGTAGAGAACTTAAAACCCGAAGATAGCGATTCCTACTATCAGAGAATGATGGCTATGATCGAAATACCGTCAATCTCTCACAATATCAATGGAAGCATCTGCCATTTACAGATTTGCATCGTAAGGAACTATGCAGATTGCAACCTACTTGGAAATTCATCACAAAAACAGACCCAAAAATTGGCAGTCGGTTATTTGAACACCGTATGTACTAATGGTTTGTTATCAACTGATGGAGTAAATCTGTCTATCAAAATCACCAATACAGCTGATCTATATAAGTATTGCATCGAGTTATTCAAACAGTACAACTATAAGCAGCATCTTGATGAAATGAGACAATTAAATGATACTGTTGTCAATGTTGCAACCCTCGCCCAGTTTTTGGGAAGGGCACGAATGGCAGCAGCATTACCAAACAGCATGAAGAACGAACTTGGCCTGCCAGAGTTTATACTCCCAGAGGCTCAACTTAACAGCATGATTCGTGACTATTATACCGATGAAAACTTTGGTGGATTCGGAAAAGAAATCACAGCATGGCAATTCTATATGCTATTGACCAATTACAAGAACAACTACATAGATGTAACACTGGAAAGATCGTGTAACGCTTACCAGTGTGCTAAAGGCATCGCTTCTGCCATCAACCACGATGACGAAGCATGGAGTTGGTTTATCAAGTAATCTCTGAACTTTGAGGGTAATCCTCACTGTTCACCGAAGAGGTGGACTATCACTGTAACAGGTGGTGGTTCGCCTCTTTTTCGTTAATTATAACCCATTTTATTCACAATTTAAATTTTAACAACTATGTGTAAGTTTTCATTACCCGTTGTCCCAGAGACAGCAACCCCCGATGAGAAAAGAGCCATCATGTTTGAAGCTCTAAGTTCACTCAACCTCAATGAAATGTGTGAGAAACGTAACGATCTCACATATTTACCGTGGAGCGACTGCTTTGATGTCCTCCGCAGTGTATATCCGAGTGCTACCTATAAGGTCATTCGTAATGCTGAAGGTCTGCCCTATTTTGCAGATCCCAACGCTGGAATCATGGTTTTCACAGAGGTCACGATTGACGGAATAACCTCAGAGTGCTTCTTACCTGTTATGGATTACAAGAATCAGGCAATGAAACTGGAGCCATATACCTATCAGGCATGGAATAGTTTCAAGAAATGCAATGAAGAGAAATCTGTTGCAGCCGCAACGACATTTGACATCAATAAGGCGATTTGGCGTTGTCTCGTCAAGAACGTCGCTATTGCCACAGGTATCGGGCTCTATATCTTTAAAGGAGAGGATGTTCCCGAGAAATCCAATGACGAATCTCCAGCGGCACCAGCCCCCAAGCCATTCGATAAGTATGCTGGTATTAAGGCTACTATCAATGCTTGCAATGACGTGAACGAACTCATGTCATTCTACCTCGATCATGAAGCTGAAATCACTGCGAACCCGCAGCTGAAACAACTTCTTACTTCACGTAAACAACAAATTCAAAAATCATAAGTTATGGCACAGATTGAATTAAATTATATCGATGGTCTTGTCTTTGATGAGAAAGAACATCGTTACTTCCTGAATGGAAAAGAATTGTATGGTATAACTGGTGTTATCACACACCAGCTTTACCCAAACGCTTTTGATGGAATCCCTAAAAAGGTTCTGGATGCAAGTGCAGAGTATGGAAGCCGAGTACACAAAATCCTTGAAAATTGGGATAAATTGTGGCAGAAAGATGAGCAGTCTGTTGAACTACAGGACTATATCTCCATCTGTCGTGAGTATGGCCTCGTCAACCTCGCCAGTGAGTATTTGGTCACTGACTTCAACAATTTCGCTTCGGCCTGTGACAAGGTCTACATGAACTCAGACAATACCGTTAGCATCGGTGATATTAAGACTGTTTATGGCGATCTAACCAAAGCCGCCAATAAGTCGAAATTAGAGCGTGCTACGATGCAGCTCAGTGTATATAAGTATATGTTTGAGCTGGTGAATCCTCATTTGAAAGTGAAGGACTTATTTGTAATCCATCTTAGATACAAAGAACGCGCCAATGGGACAATCGACAGAATTGCAAAACTAATCTATGTCGATCCTATCCCAGCAAGCACATGTAAGGCACTACTAGATGCAGAGGTTAAAGGCGAGCAGTTTGTAATGCATACCTTTGATACGACCACCATACAGGAATTGGCAATTGACGAAGGGATGATCCGACAGCTATTGGCAACAAAAGCAGAAGTTGAAGAGAAGCTTAACGACATTAAGACAAAAATCTTTGCTGATATGGTTGCATTAGGTCAGACGAACTACTCGACACCAACAGGACTGAAGATTGTGAGGAAACTCGACTCTATCCGAAAGTCATTCGACGTGAAAAGTTTCACATCTAGTAACCCTGATTTAGATCTTACTCCCTATTGGAAAGAGAGTAAGGTTGCAGGCAGTTTATCAATTGCCGTATAACCAGTTTTTGGAGCTGGGAGAAATACAAAATGCATAAAAGTAGAAAGTATTCTCCTGGCTCTTATTTCTATCACTTTTTAGCTAGAAACCAGATGAGGCAAATTAAACTTAAAGACCTCTATCAGGCTTGTAAGGAGCAGATGGAGAAAGGCAATGGTGAGAAATCACTAATCCTTTCAGATGATAACGAGGGGAACGGCTATCATGGCATGTTCTTCACCCTCACAGTAATAACCCCCGAAAACGTTGATGGTTTTTCTGGATTGATAGGCGATAATGCAGAACCTAACATCCATAACATCATCGTCGTAGGATAATAAAAAAAAAGATTATGGCAACAAATATTAATGTGGAACTTTTCAAGAGATATGCTCCGAAGAAGAAGTTGGAGATCATCGAGAAACTTGATTCCAACGAACTGATGAACGTGACACTTGCAACCATCAAGCGTATTGTCAAGGAAGCAGGTACGAACAGGTATAAAAGTCGCAACAAACGCCTTTACATCAGTAGAGAAAGACAGAGAGGTAACTCATGGAACAGCACTATTGAGGCTGTCGAATTAATTCGTGGCAAACTCTTTTTAGACTGCTATTTGCAACTTGAAAATACAGATTGTAACACATCCGAACTAGTAGCAGACTTCATAAGACGTGGAGAATTTACTGGAAGTGTGGTGAGGGGTGACAGATACGGAAATGACCGTCACTACTATTTCACCTATAGCGAGGGAAGCAAACAACGTGTAATCCGTAGCATCCTTGAAGAGTATGTATATACAAAGGATGCAACAAAGCTGAAGGAGGATGCCGTATGAAAGTTAAAGTTGGTGATAAGATCCGCCATTATTTATTCGGTGGAGAAGTATTGACAAGTAAAGTTGAAGAAATCCAAATTTGCCGTCAAGGTGAGAAATCAGGCCGCTCCGTTAACTCTTGTGATGTAAAAAGGCATCATGGAGTGATTGATCTAGATAACGGCCACTGGTGCTACTTCTATCAAGTTAAACAAGTATCTCACGAAAGGATAACCGTGTAGTAATCTCTCTTATGGAAGAATCGGAGAATTGTAGGAAAGTCATTTATCACAAAAGTTGAAATCTTACATATTCTCCCTTCTCTTTATGTGTTTCAAGCATATTAAACGGACGTATAATAAGCGTGAAAATAGTTAAATGGAACAGACAACCTACGTTTCTTACTTGCGTCAATCCACAAAAAAGCAATCACTGAGTAACTTGGGAATTGAGGCACAGCGAGAAATCATACAAAAACATTTAGGTCAGATTCAGCCTATCGCAGAATTCGTGGAAACGGAAAGCGGTAAGAAAACTGACCGTCCGAAGTTGGCAGAGGCATTAGAATTATGTAGGAAAACGAAATCTACACTGATCGTTGCCAAACTTGACCGACTATCAAGGAATGTCGCTTTCACAAGCAAACTGTTAGAGAGCGACGTGGAAATCAAGTTCTGCGATTTTCCAGAAGCAAATCGCTTGGTGCTGCATATTATAGCATCAATAGCGGAATATGAAGCTGGACTTATATCAACCAGAACGAAACAGGCACTGAAGGCAAAGAAGGCTAGAGGTGTCAGACTTGGAAAGCCAGAGAACCTTGTGAACAACTTGGGAAAGGCTATATCTAACAGCAACCACACTAACAGGCAAAAGGCACTGGATAATGACAATAACCGAAGAGCAATTGCGATGCTCAAAGTTATGGCGACACAGAATCTTAGCCTTAGCGAGATGGCGAGACGATTAAACGAGGAAGGATTTGTTACCAGCCGAGGTAAGAAATTCTCAGCATGGCAGGTGTCAGTCCTACTCAAAAGGTATAATTTAAAGTAACAAACAATATGAATAAGACAAAAGACAACATCAGCAATCAGGGAGGAGCCACCATCAGGACGCTCAACCCTAACCCTGTGGCTCAGGCATTCATCTATTGCCAGGAACAAAGAGCCAAAGTAGTTCAACTGATCCGACATGGTTTCTTACCCCATCATACATCGGTAGGAGTAGGAAAAACTGGCAAGGATCATTGGAGAATAGAAAAGTATCGTGGTAAATTCGGCAAGGGGGTTAAAATGCTATCAACCTCGCCCTTCTCAACGAACTTCAATCACATTACTTACTTTACAATAGCTTAAAGATTATGCCAAACTGGTGCGATACAACTTATAAATGTGTAGGGGATCCGAAGGAAGTAAGATCCCTCTACAAGATTATCAAAGCCAACGATAAGCGGAAAAATCCACGTATTAAGAATGGATTTGGTAAACTCTGGCTCGGCTGTATTATTAATGCTCTCGGCGATGACTGGGAGAAACTAAGATGCAGAGGTGAAATAACCGACTACCAATTGGATGACAATGTTCTAACCATCTACCAAAACACTGCATGGTGTGAACAAGAAGGATTTCGGGAGTGTATTGAAAAGAAATTTCCATCCATCAAGGTTTACTATCAAGAACAAGAGCCTGGATGTGACGTATTTTATACCAATGACAGCAACGGCACATATTTTTCAGACCGCTATTTCCTAGACTCTTATGAGGACTGGTATTATTGGGAGAAAATCGAGGATGCTGCCAAACATGTATCTGGAATCGTCGGATATGAAGTAGAGCCAACAGTTAAGGCCATCGATGAAGCACTGGAGGACTATATGGAAGAACACGAAGATGAAGATATTTTCTATTCATTCCACGAATTCCAAATCATTGATTGCTAAACTCTTGAAGGGGGCATGCCATTGGTATGCTTCTTTTTTATTCCTTCGTCGTTATAGAGTCTACGATTTCTATACCAAGATCTGCCAGCTTCTGGGGGGTGGACACATCATAATAGAGGTTGCAGGTATCAAATGCAAGATATGTTTTATTTTCAAATTGTATAATGCCAGCATCATCGTTTATCGTGATACTCTCCAGACACTCATTCAATTTCTTAGGCACTTTGTAATAACGACCATTGGGAGCATCAATATAGACATGATAATTTGTGATAGCCGACAGTAAGATTACAAACTCATAATCATATTCCTTGCACTCATTAATCTTTTCATATCTATCATTACTCAATATCTTTTCCAAATAATTAGCATGCTTACTTCTTTTCAACTTCCTAACACTAAACCATCTCCCTTCTTCGAGTAGTGGTTCAAAAGTGAGTTGATCATCAGTCAAATCAAAGGCAACATAGGAAATGTACTGATTGGGAGTAGGCTTACCACTTAGAAGAAATTCAATAGACTTTGGATGTAAGATTGCTGCCCATGAATAATCTGGAGAGTCATAGAACTTCATAAAGAATTCTGTATATCTCAATTCCTTTCGCTCTTCATTCAATAGATATCGGCGTAGCTTGTAGCCGTTTGCGATTATCTCATACTTCCAGAACACGGTCGATACATCATCTTCAACCCATAATCCTTCAATATCAGGGAAAACAATAGTATCTTCTAACTCTTTATTGGTCTGGACAAGGCGCATCCGTGTTGATAGACTTCCATAAGTATTGAGAACAATGTTGAAAGAATAGATTAGGTGAATCCTATTCATTACGGAAGGGTCACACCTCTGTGCATCTTCCATCTGGATTAATGCAGGCAGGACTTTGAAGGGGGTATTAGTACAAACCGTTTCACGTAGAAATTTAAATGCTTTCTTGTAACTATTCTCTATATCTTTAACATCGCCACCTTTTGAAGAAATCCGTGGCAATGCTCCTAATATCATCAATATAATAATAGGTACATGCCTGCCCTCCATCTTGTCAACAATCATGGAAATGTCATCGGTCCTATCCGCATCGTCATAGAAATACCTAACAAGGGAGTATGGAACACTTTTTTGTTTCAGAAATGCACCATACTTTTCGATGAATAGGTCTGCCTCGAAGTAAGTATCAAGAACTTGCTGTAGATTCAACTCATAATCTTCTTCCACTAGATGAGCCAGTTCTCTAAATATAGCATCTTTCAGGAAAGGTGACTTTCCACCCATCCTAGCAAGCCCGTTCCCACTGCCAACAGAAAAACCCACCAACTTCCCAAGTTCATCGGAAGTGTTACGGAGCAGTCTGGTACGCTCTATAATACGTAGATATTCATTTACGTTCTGACTCATTGCAACTATTTTGATGCAAAATTACAAAAAATCAAGTAGATTTTTACGGAAAGTGACGTTTTTTGTTAATCATTTGCTAGTTTTTGGGGAATATATGTACCAATATGCTTCATTTTTCGTATATTTGCATCGTCAAACGGTGAGGCCAATTATATTGGTTAAACCAATGACAGGACATATTGATAGGCGTTACTACGCTTTGATTGACAACAGCTGAACTCGCAATTCAAAACCTCAAGTCAAGAGAAGCCGCAGTGATGCCTACGTATAGTGACAAACGTACCAACATCCATTGTGATGTATGGCGATTGCCATATATGCGTGGGCTTCTGCATACTTCTCGTTCGACTTGGGAAGCATGCGAGGCTTAGCTGTTGGGACGAGAAAAGGTGTATATCCCCACGCTTCTTTTATGTACCTAAAACCAACAGTAATAACAGTCCAATCGGGGAGTAGGACAACCTAAAATGAGAAGATTATGGCATTGTTCAGAATCACTGTTAAGCAAAAGGTTCGTACTAATGGTATCGTACTTGATCCTGGTATGCAAGTAGAGGTTGTAACTCAGTCTTATAGCGATCCTGTTCATACGAATGGTGGTCAGGTTGTTGCTGATGCTTTCATGCGTATTTACGGTGTTGATATTAAGAAAGCTGGTGCCCTCAATGGCATTTATCTTAAAGTTGACAGAATCGGATAGTAGCAAGATATTACTTTACGATTGAACCTATGAGTAAAACGGTTATTTGGCAACGCTGCCCAAAATGTGGTCAATGGTGTAAAGCTGAAACAGGAACTTTGGCAAACTTTGTTAAAGGCGTATATGACTGTGGCGTATTGGGACAAAAGGCAGGAGAATCTGTTGGAGAAGTTTTTGGAGAAAAAGGGAAATATATAGGTAAAGAAATTGGGCAGTGGGTTGTAGGCATGTCACTTGGAGCTGCTAATGGCTTAAAGGAAGGAGTTCTTAATGGAAAATATGTATTTGACTGCAAATGCGGCAATTTTTGGTCAACAGACGATCCGAATGACAAACAAAATGCAGAATATGCAGTAGAACTTGCACAAGAATTCTCTTCCCTTCCTTACCTTCAGCGTAAACACCTATTTATTTGTGACGAGTTAGGCTTGCTGCCATCAAGTTTCAAAGTGTTATCTAAATATAGTCTGCCATCGGATATAGCCTTTCCGACAGGACATCCTATTGAGAATACGCTTTATGTCTGTCATCCATACCGACAAAACTCATACTTGCCCTATGATACTTACGAAATCGAATTACTTCGTGACGAATTAAGAGAATTCAGAAAGATAATGCGGAATCTTGGGGCTAAACATATAGATTATAGTGATTTTTTTAAAAGAGATGAAGAAAAAAAGAATTCACTAAATCGATTAATTCAGGGAGGCGCAGATAATCTTAAATACGCAATTCGAGGCTCTCGAGAAAAAGAGTTCCAAAGTGAAGTTGAGAAGGGTATTCAAAGTTCATTAGAAGGCAGTTGGGATTATCTGATTACCAAAGAAAAGCCAAAACTACCTGAAAATTTGGTCTGGTATAACCATCGAGAGGAATGGAAAGAAGAGTGTGAGAGCCGTTTAGCAGGGCAAACGATTCGCAGTAGTTTCAAAATTTCTACAGCTAGTTCTGAAACAACCACAGAGCAGGAAAGGGAACAGATAAAAGCTGATCTGAAAGTTTTGCAAGCAGCTTCTACCGATGTTTCCATTAATACGACCAAGTTACTCTCTCAAAAGAATATTTCCGAGTTGTCATGGAAGGTTAACGTGGATTTTTACCCTTTGCCAGATTATGACGATATATCTCTGGAATGAAATAAAGGATTACCAACAAAGAACAACGTTGATTAAATAAATTTGCTCTTATTTGCAGAGTTAGAGTCGGAAACAGAATTCGAGAAATAATCAGGCAAGAAAATGGATACAATGAAGATTATTAAAGACGTGATCTCTCAATATGAGGAAAATCAGTTTAATGAGATCATCAAATGGGAACAAAAAGTCCCCAGCGTTGTATCTATGGTACTCAATACTGCACTGAAACCAGTAACGATGTTGGTTCAGGCTATTGTTCCGTCCAAAGCAATTAAGGGTGCACTTGTTGCATCAAACTGGCTTGCAGAAAGCATAACAGATTCCAAAGATATAATACGTGATGGAGGAGTTGGTTCTATCAAGGAATTACAGCATAAAGATTTGGAACTGTCTGATAAACTTGCGAACGAAGTTCACAATTGGGCTAATGGTATAGCAACAGTTGAGGGAGGGGCTATTGGGCTTGCCGGGTTGCCAGGCATGATAGCGGATATCCCAGCCCTTATTACACTAAGTTTGCGGACAATTCACAAAATAGGATTATGCTATGGTTATGAATGTAAGTCAGAAGCAGACAAGCGTTTTGTATATGGAATTCTTTCTGCTGCTGGAGCAAACACCGTAGAAGAAAAATCGATTTCTGTTGCCACATTACAGGCAATAAACGTTACTATCTCAAAAATGACATGGAAAAGGATGTCTGAGAAAGCCATGTCTAATAAGTATGGTCTTGAAGCAGCCATTTTAACAATCAAGGCTTTGGCTAAGCAACTAGGGATAAATTTAACTAAGAGGAAAGCCGCCCAAGCAATTCCTTTTGTTGGTGCTGGTGTTGGTGCTGCAATGAATTTGGCATTTGTTAATGATGTCGCATGGGCAGCAAGGCGTGAATTCCAAAAAAGGTGGCTATACAATAACAAAAAAATAGAGGTACAAGTTTAAATATGCAAAGAACCATCCTTGACTTTCCACGCAATGCTCGACGGGTATATACAGCAGTCAAGCACGTATTTGAGACTCGTACTAGATTCTGTAATATCCAGTGCGATGATATCCATTTTATAATTGAAGCACGTCGGGGATGGTTTATCTCGCCAATGTCAGAGAGTATGAAAATTAAGGTGGTGGCAACTGGTACTGAACAAAGCCAAGTAGTTATTGAGTCAAGTTCACGATCTGTCCTTAATTTGCTAAATATCGATGCTAACAAGAAGAATGTCACCGACCTATCTGATTTCATCCAGAACGAAGTTTGGAAACTAGTCGGAGACGCAGAAGTTAAGCTTAGAAAATGAAATTGATATGAGTGGTAATGTTATTCGCCATTATCCTTTTAGTAAAATCTTACGGAACTTATAGTATTTCATAATATCCCATAAATATTAATATCTGATAGACATGTCTGCTACTCTTATTTGGTTATATTTGCATCGTGAAATAGCCAAATATGAATCAAAGAATAGATGAATTATTAAAAGAAATGTCTGCTGGTCTTTATGATAAGGAGACGGAATGTGCATTAGTTTTGTTGACTGCGATTGCAGGCGAGAGCATCTTGTTGTTAGGGCCTCCTGGTATCGGAAAATCGCTGATTGCCAGGCGTACGAAAGCGATATTCAAAAATGCCATGAGTTTCGAATATCTCATGTCCAGATTCTCTACCCCTGACGAGATTTTCGGACCTGTAAGTATTCGTAAGATGAAGGAAGAAGACAAATATGAACGCAATATTGATGGCTATATGCCAACTGCCGATATTGTCTTCTTGGATGAAATATGGAAGGCTGGGCCCGCGATTCAGAATTCCTTGTTGACAGCAATTAATGAAAAGATATATCATAATGGAGAAAAAGATATCCGTTTGCCCATGAAAGTTTTAATTGGTGCAAGTAACGAATTACCTGCATCTGGCGAGGAATTGGAAGCTCTGTGGGACAGGTTTATTATCAGGATGGTTTGTGGAAGCATTTCCAAGAGAGAGAATTTCGATAAAATGATTTTCGATGAGAATACCGATCTGAGTCCATCTATCAAGTGTACCATTACAGAAAAAGAGTATCATCATTGGCAAGCTGAGATATCTAAAGTCAGAGTGCCAAATGAAATTCTGGACGTTATCCATTCAATACGAGAGGCTTTGAAGACGGTTTCAATACCAAACGAAGAAGAATACGATGATGAAGATAATGAAGATGAATCCAGATTTGTCTATGTCAGTGATCGCAGATGGAAAAAGATTATCCGCTTGCTTCGTACATCAGCATTGATGCAAGGAAGAGAAGCTGTCAATCTCTCAGACTTGTTACTTCTGAAATATTGTCTATGGCAAGAGATGGATGAGATAAAGCCTATCAATAAGATTATTATTAGGTCTGTCTTCTCGGAATGTACTTTTGCCATTTTGAATTTGAGAAAAGAAATCAAGAGTTATTTACGAAAGAAGACAGAGCAGCAAACCTATTCCAAGATGATATCTTCAAAAACTGATTCTGGCAAAATGGTCTATAACAGTTTCTATTATCATGTTCTGGCTCATGGTGTGGGACAAACTTTCATCGCTATTGCAGACTTCATGAATATACCCTATAGAAACCCTGCAAAACGGAGCTTGGGTGAACACGGCATCATCTATCAGGATAAAGAGGATGATGAACAGAAAACTATTATCAGGCTTTACGACCTCAAGAATCGTAAAGGATCCTTACCCGAAGGATGGAGAATGACCAATCTTTTGAGAGATAACGATTACATCTATCTCGATGGTGTCAAATATGAAATTGAAAAAATGGAAGAAGGCCAAATACAGAAAACGCATACTACTCTATCGGCATCACCAGATGATTTCTACAAAGAGGTAGAATCTATTTGTGATCATATTAAAGATGTACATCATACATTGTCCTTGAATCTGTTATATAATGTAGATGACGAAAGGGACATCTGTGATTTCATAGAAAAAATGAATAATGAGATCATCGAAATAAGGGTTAACATTAGCAAGGCTTTTGCTTATGAAGAATAAGATTAAAATGGCTTACTATGTTGATTTCGTCAACCAGTTCTTTAAGACTGGCAGAATCCCTCCTTTGTCAATTGCCATCAGCTCAAACAATCCTTTTCGTGATTCAGACGACTCTATTATAGACTATTTACGCAACCATTTTTCAAAAATGGAGCTATTCAAGGACGCATTTTCAGATCCGTTGCATAAGGCAGCCTACCGAAACGCGATTATCTCTTTCATTTCTGAACTTCTAAGGGAATTAGAGATCAATGAAGATGTTGAGGGAACAATTAAAAGACAATCACAAAAGATTGAATATGTTTATAAGAAGAGACTTCAAATCATCAAGAAGGCCATAGATGAAGGTCAAATCAGTTCAAAGGATCTCGACAGATTGATTGATGGTCTTGGCGATGGCATAAACGACAAAGGAATAAAGGAAACGATAGAGTTATTGAATTCGCGAAAAAAGAATCACGCGTTGGAAGAGATTCTTTCATTGATAGGCAGAAAGCCCTCAGATGCTGGTAATAGGAAGGCACATCTTTCGTATGGCAATCAGAATCTACCTCATTCTGGAGGAAGTGATATACGGGGTATCACTGTAGGTCAGTCCTTCTCTTCCTTGCTTCCTTTTGAAACTGCTTTGTTTTCAGATAGTCAGACAGAAGATGTTTTTCTTCATAAATACGTTGATCATCAACTACAGTTATTTCATCACAAATCAGAAAACGGGAAAACATCTCGTGGACTAAATAATGTACGAACAAAAGGCCGTGGGCCAATGATTATTTGCATGGACACATCCGGTAGTATGGAGGGGCACCCCTTAGATGTTGCCAGAGTAGTAGTTTCTAACATATTTATGGAGGTCCAACGTCAGAAAAGAGCCTGTCTCTTGATATTATATTCTGAGGATATTGATGTGATTGATCTGAAAAATGCCTGGGAGAATTATAAAGTCAGATTAGGAGGTGGTTACAAGGACTTCATCCTGCAGATACCGATAGAATATGGCGCAACTGACATCACCGAAATGTTATTGGCAATCTTTGGATTATGGGAAAACAGTCAATACTATCAGTTAGCTGACGTGTTGGTTATTAGCGATTTTGAAATACCCAAGCCATCCATCGACCTGCTTTCCAAAATGATGTACTATAGAGGGCTTGGATATCGTTTCTTTGGTTACAAAATTGGATCCGAAGAAACGGAATTATCACCCTATTTCAACGAAATAGTCCGTCATGGAGACTCATAATTACCAGATTACTATTCTAGATAGAATCTGGATGATATAAACGTAAATAGATGTGGTATGTAATCTTTAAACTCTGCCAACTTCTAGTAAGATAATACGGGAAGTTGGGTTTTATACAATTCCATAAAAACTACCGAACCTTATTATCACTGTGAACAAAATTCTTTGGCTAAATTTGCAATGTGAAAATAAAAAAATGCAATGACGGTCAAAGATTTTTTTTTGTAATTCGGACTTTGAGAAGGTTATCCCCTATCTGTTGAAGCATGGTGAGAAGTATAGGGATAGTATTCCTGCTTTTCGCAAAGCCTTCGACATCGTTAGGGGAATGGAGGCAGAACCTGCAGATGACCACGAAGTTTATTTTAAGTGGTCAAGCGAGGACTATATACCACCCTACGTTTACGTTCACCCTGGCGCTTTCCACGATAAACCTTGGAGTGGAATCATTGGACGTGAGGTCGTTGTGGATGAAGGGATTGAACTTGACAGCATCGAACATGCAACAGCTCTTATGTTATGGGAGCTTACTTTCTATGGGTTTACACCTTCAGAATCTTGATGTGAAATAACAGGAGTACCATACCTCAATATAACGACAGAAATAAAATAACGACAAGTATGACAAAAGAGCAGAAAATAGAGTACGCGGAGTTCCTTGGGGTGAAAGTATTTTCGAACAAGAGATACAGTATTCATGTGATGCTGTTTGATCACGGAATGGCAAGTGCAAGAATACGGTACAAAAAAAGAAGAGAAAGACAACTTTGGCGGTGGGGCTGTGATAGTCTGCACTTTGATGAATGTAGGCGTGAATCTGTATACGACACATGGGATTGTCTGTATTTCTTGCAGAAGGATAAAGTGGCTCGTCGATGGTTCCGTAAGGTATTGCATCCATGTGTAGAGAACTTCCTGATGCCCAATGGACATATCAGTTCAGAACAGGCTGAAGTAGTCGAGAGCAAAGAACGGCAACAATATCGCGTCTATAGGCAGCCTCATATGGAAGATGAGGAAGAGCGAGTATTATGGTGGACGAATAAAAAGAGATGAAGATATGAAACTACAAGAATTGTTAAGGAAAGGTGACTTCGATAGGATGTTTGAATACATCGTCAAGTTCCATCCCAAATCAGAGGGGAGCAGGTTCTCCTATCTGGTTGCATACGAGCTGCTATGCGATATGGAGGCAGAATACGACGGCAGGAAATATGACGTAGTACCTAACCCCTATGCAAAGGAGACAGAAGGTTCGGCATCGGAAATAACCGTCTGGTGCTCTGACCTGGAGGGTTGCAACTGGCAGAAAGCTTTAGGAGCAGAGATGAACTTTTGTCCAGAGGCAGAGAAGGTGCCGTTGGATATGATTGCAGGCATCTGCCTTTGGCATATCACGTTTTATGGTTTCAATCCTGACGAAGAGGAAGATTTCTTTAACAACATGCTAGAAGGAAATTCCCCACAGGACGAACCGATGTATATGGTAGATGTTCTGAGCGAGGAAACCAAAGCCTTGTGTCCTGACCTTGTGAAACTGGAACTGAAAGAATACGAAAGGTTGTTCAGAGTGTATAGAAAGGCTTATATGAAGGAGCTGAATGACCTCGCTGAAAAAGGTGATAAGTTCGGACAGTTCTTCTTAGCAGAGGAATATAGGAGGGGCGTGCATGGGAAATACATTAACTTGAAGAAAACGTTTCCTTTTTATATGGCTTCTGCTAATCAAGGCTTTTATAGGGCGCAGGTGATGTTGGCTTTCTGCTATGAGTATGGTCTTGGGACCGATGTGGACTTGGATAAGGCAAGAGTAATGTTCAAGCAGGCTGGACAATCCGAGAAAGGTTATGGTAAGCCAGAGGAACATCTGGCCATGCTGGAGGTAAACGAAGATAATTACGGTGAGGCATTGCGTTGGTTTAAGGAGGCCCAAAGAAAGGGTAATCGTACTGTTAAATCGTATATTTGGTATTTGGAAAGAATATATAGCAAAGAAGTATGTTGATAGCTTTTGGCAGAGGAAAAAGATATGTGAAATGCACAGAGTGCGGAGAATTATTTTGGGTTCTAGCAGAATCCAAGATGGACTATTTATTTGACCAAACTCTCTGCTGTCCGAATTGTGGGAGTGACAAGATTCGTCTGACATCGATTTTTATTAAGACTGATCATGAAGTTTGGGATCAAATAACTAAAGAATAAAGTGCTTGCACCCAGATGTTTTTAATCAAAGATTAGATGACAATGAGTAAATTTCCACACCCAAATAAAACGCCGATTAGCCAGTTCTTCTGGCTTCAGTTCATTCAACCTGGGAATACCCATGAATTGCCAAGTTCAACAAATTGGATAAAGTTATGGAGATACATCACACTTGAGCTTAAACAGTCTAGCATCTGGTTCATACCCAATTTTAGAAGCGATGCAGTTATTAAAGTACTAAAAAAGAGATGGTCAAGAGGTGATCTTGAAAGGATAATAAAAGGTGACTATCATTTTTATGATTTTAATGCAGGTAACATTCAATCGATAACAGCAACAGTCATCATGGATTTGGAAAAGTTTAAGAAGGATTGGCTGATTATTAAATGTGACTATGATTTTGTTGAGAAGAATCGAGAGCAGTTACAGAGAATTGCTAAGGATCTAAATACAAGAGTAGTCCTAATTGCTTCATCAAATATATCTAAATAAAGCGTTATGATGTTCACAAAGAATTTAATAACAGAATTGCAATTTAGCAATTTAGTATATCGCTCTGCAAAGGATGATTTCAATGGTGAGTTTTTCTTCCAGATTTGCAACTGTGCCAAGAGACCTATCGCCAAGATCGTTGACACAAGGGGCAAAGAGTTGAAACAACTCAATCCAGGAAACTATAGTGGTTATAAAAGAAATGCACTTACCCTTTACAATCATAGTTCTTTAGGAGCAGAGGGGCAATTATATCTTGACTTGAACCCATATATGATGTTTGAGATGGTTAAGTGTGGAAACCTTGTGACAAAGGAAATGACGCCAATAAAGGTGAAGACGGAAAACCATCATATAGAACTCAAAATTGACCAATCCGACAAAGAGGAGTATACAACTACTATTGAGGCGGTTTCTGGCACCCGAAAGATAAGGAGTTTCAACATAATAACAGGTAACTACATTTTATGTGACACAGAGATTTTTCCAATAAACAATATTGGGAACAATGGATATTTGTTACCGCAGTTTGAGGGTAGAATTCCCACAAGCCAACTAGATGCTTATTTGTCAACCATATATTCTTATTTCGAAAATTTGACTCTTTATGTTAACCAAAAAGAGATTAAGGTGGAGTACGCCATAAACGAGAAGATAGAGACAGACACGACGATTTCAATAGAGGAATCTGAACCGAATAACCTTGTGCTATCCATTATGCAAACACTTCCTGATTGTGAAGATATTATGAAACAAGGTGTAGAATTGGGATATTGGGGAAAGTATGGCTTCGATGACTCGATAATACTAACACCTGTTACTTATAGGGACAACAATAGCGAAACAGAGCAGTTCCACGTAAGAATCCGCAAATATGTAGATACAGTTACAGAATGGAGGTTGATGAGAACAGGAAACTATTTCACCATACCCTCCGAGTATATTGAGCAGTTTCTAACATTCCACATTCCTGCATTGGTGGCCAATCACAATTACAAATTAATTGGTATTGAAAACGTATCGACTACAGGTTATTGCGTTATTCGTCCAGAACTCTCTGTAGAAATACATTATGGTGTTCATTTTTTCGAGGCATCACCCAACGTTAAGGTTGATAATCATTCGTATTATCTTAGTGAGTTTATTAATCTATACGAAAAGAACAAATATATACTGTTGTCTGACGGAACAAAGGGGCTTGTAAATCCGGAGTATTTGAAAAAGTTGAGGAGGATATTCTATGCTGGCAAACAGAACAAACAGCATAAGATGGAATTCTCCCTATATGACCTACTAGGTATTCGTCATCTTTTAGTGGAAGACCCTGACGTGATAACAAGTATAGATAAGAGAGTTGACTTGTTGTTTTATGATAATCTTCATCATCTGAAAGATAAAGAGATAGACCTGCCTAAATTGAATATAAAGTTAAGAGACTATCAGATAACTGGGCTTAAATGGTTGATGTATATGTATGCCAACAAGTTTGGATGCTGTTTAGCAGATGACATGGGCTTAGGGAAAACTATTCAAACCATTGCACTCTTGGCAAAAATATATGAGAAAGAAAGCCGTCCCTCTCTTATTGTTATGCCAAAAAGCTTATTATTTAATTGGGAAGAGGAATTGGCTAAAGTTGCACCCCAGCTCAAAGTCCATACACTTTATGGCTCCCAATGGGAAATAAGGGAAGCTGCACAATGTAATGTCATCCTTACTACGTATGATACTGTCAGGAATTATTGGCTTAACCTTTCCATGTTGGCTTTTCAATGCATTATTTTAGACGAATCTCAGAAAATCAAAAATATGAATTCTCAGACATATGATGCCGTCTGTCAACTTTCTTGTGGCTTCAGACTGTCATTAAGTGGCACTCCATTTGAGAATAACCTTTTGGAACTATACGCACTTTTTCACTTTCTTAACCCATTGATATTTGAGAGTTTTGATGATTTCCACAAAAAATATTTCTTGCCGATAACGCGCAAAGGAGATAAGGAAGCAATTAGAGAACTTAAACATAAGATTTATCCCTTTGTTCTTAGAAGAATCAAGGAAGAAGTAATAGATGAGTTGCCAAAACTTTCAGAAGAAACAATAGAGGTAAAGATGTCTGATGATCATGCATACCTATATCAAACATGGAGGTTGAGGTCACTCAGTAAAATTCATGGAGCAAAATCAAAAATGGCGATATTTAGGGCTCTTTCAGAGCTTCGCCAGATTGCGTCTGTTCCAGAAATGATAAGTGAGAATGTAGTCAGATCCTCGAAAGCCGATATCGTAAATAGCCACTTGCTGTATAAAGTAAAAGAAGGCCATAAGATCATAGTGTTTTTTTCTTATCTCAAAGGTATAGACATCTTGGGTGATTCCCTACAACAACATCATATCGAATACTTGACGCTGACAGGTAAGACAGAAGACAGAAAAGAAGTCGTGGAAAACTTCAATACGAATCCTAATATTAAAGTGTTATTAATGACGCTTAAAACTGGTGGCGTGGGCTTGAACTTGACATCTGCTGATATAGTTTACATTTTTGAACCGTGGTGGAATAAAGCAGCCGAAAATCAGGCTGTTGACAGACTACATAGGATTGGACAAACCAAGAATGTTACATGCTATTCTGTCATCACAAAAGGTACTATTGAGCAAAAAATGCAGGAACTCCAGAGAATTAAGTCGGATTTGTTTGAAGAAATATTGTCTACCCAAGGCAATGTGGCAAAGATTCTCAGCGCAGAAAACGTGGAATATCTAATAGGGAACTAATGAATAATAAGTAAAACAGTTAATAATATAGTATTATGGTTAAGAATTGGATTATATTAGGTGATGAGGCATTTGAGGATTCTGAAATGGTTTGGGGGAGAGTCGAATTCTCTAGGAATCAACAGAAAAACTGGCAGAGTATTTTAATGGATCAGTTTAACAATGCCATTGAAAAGAGTGTGAAGGTGAGAGAAATGATCAACAACAGCAACTTCGTTGACTTTGATTTTAACTTTTTTGTTAAGCCCAAGGTTACAGATGAAGAGGTTGCTGAATTTATGAAGCCTTTGGAGGAACGCTTTAAGGACAAGACAGTATTCTATAAAGTCTCATTCAATAGGGATTTTTCATGGGTCTTCATTAACTTTATGAATGTAAATATCCAGACAGATGAAGAGGAACCAGAGGCTGATGAGAAATTCTGCATTGATGAGAATGGCAATCCCATGCCGAAAAGAAATGGTGTGACCGTTTCTTTCAGGGATCTTGCTGGTGAATGGACAGAATACGATTACCGGGATGTCAAGGGGAAAGTAGAGAAGGATGGCCATTACAAGTTAATTCTGAAAGGAAGGGAATATGATCTGAAGGGGATAAAGAACCCGTATGATTATATTGAGGATTTTAGCAGCAGAGAACTAACAACTGCACTTAAAAACAGTTTCTTATATTTTGCAGAAGTTGATCAGAGTACAATAATTGCAATGCCCGATGAAAATTATATCAAGGAATATATTGATGAAGAACTAAAACGGGAAGAAATGAATATTGAGGAACATATAAAGAATGGTCAAATCAGTGAGGACAGAATAGAAGAATCTCCTGATTATTATTTAATTCATCAAATTCTGAACTTTTGCAAAAAAGTATTAGATGTTATTGAGAGTAAAGAGGCGAATAAGTTTATAGAACAATGGGAGCGAAAACTATATGATGATGCAGAAATATCCATCCATGAGATTCTAAACTCAGATTCTAAGGATTTGAATGAAGAAGAGATTGAGCAACTTGAAAATATGCTTGAGGAATGGCAAACCATAACGACGTAGCCATGTTACCAAATACTGTTAACTGGATAAAGCTCTTCGTTATTTATATAGAAGACTCACAGAACCTAATTTCAGACTTTCTCGGCAAATACAAAATCACATAAATAAAGTATATCCCAGCCAATATGTCTATGCCCATCACATCTGTTGTGGTGGGTATTTTTATTTTTACGAGGTGTTCAATTTCTGGAAGTTTTTCTCAATGTGCTATAATAAAGTAGTACCTAATACTACTTATATATATGAGAATCTTATATCCTCGAAATTACCTGATTTTTTGATGGTATGGGCTTTTTCTGCTCACTTATATCGTTTTTGAGATAAAAAGCCACTAAAAAACCCACTAAATCGAAGAAAAAATGTCACAATTCCTTAATATCGAAAAGGAGATTATCGTATGCCCTTTGAGAACTTATACAGAATAGCATTCGGTGAGAGGAAGATTAGTAGTCTCACCGAACGTAAGGACGATGTTGGTACAGATAGCCACATTGAAGTAGCCCCTTATGATACCACGAAAGATGCTACAGAGTCAGAGATCCGAATCCTGGAGAAAAGATACGGCGAATTGAAAGAAGGAATGGTACTTTGGATAGAACTCCAAACTATTCTAGAAATTATCCCCAGGAAGAGACAGAGAACAGATGCCTATAACAGATTAGTAAAGGCATTGGAGCGAAGAGGTGTAACTCTTTGCATATCATCAAGAAAAAAGAAGAATATATGAATCACTCAATTATTTTTAGCGGAAAAGAGATTAACCTGAACAGCAGTGACAAGGTACTACAGTTGGAGAATGCACTTGCCTGTTACTATCCAAAAGAAATTGTCAAGTTGAATAGTTACAAGGAGATTGACAACAAAACCATAGAAATTGAGGTCGGCAGGAATTACAAGGGAGCAGCAAGTGATGGACTAAACCAATGTGTTAATCACCACGACATGAGTATAATAACTGGTCTTGATTTGTCTGCTTTCGAACCTTGGGGGAAACCTCTTGTCGGCCCATTGATACCTTGGTCAGATGAAATGGTTTATTGTCCTGACCAAGTTTTCGGAGATCTCTACAAACGGCAAAATGAAGTTATGGTACAGGAAAAGATAAAAAGAGTTAGTTTCCTTCCGACAACAAATAATATCAAAATCCGTATTGAGTATGAAAGATAAAATTCCAAGACGTTATCGACAAGACATCCAAAATCTGAAGGAGGCGAATCTATTGGAAGGTGAGAGGATATCAATGAGTCTTCAGGAATTTGGACGATACTGTGAACGTGATCAGCTGAAGATAGCCGCATATGACGGACTGGCAAAATATCTTCAGAAACAATATGGAATTACCCTTTGTCTAACGAGCAGAAAGACGAGGGGTAATTCTGTAAATGAAGAAAACGCTGGAGAACAAACCTATTAACTTTATAATATATGGAAACACGATTAATGAATATCCAATCACGAGAAATTTTTGAGAATAGGAAAGATGCCAAGGTGAGAATGGGGCATAGTCAATTTAACCGAGCTTTACGAGACGGGAATATTCTGTTTTTGAATACCTACAGCCCTTCCGACATCTTGATTTAACCATTAAGAATCATATGCAGACTATGATTAAAATCAGTAACTACAAATTTAGAATCAATGTAAGTTTAGATACTTATACAACAAAGAAGGAAGCTACGGCATGTCTTAGTAAAGTTGGTGCAAAGACAGCAGGAAAGGAGAAAATGGCCTTCATCGAGAGGTATGTGACTATTGATGACTTTCTTGATTTAGCGATATCAGGCCATGCTTTCTGTAATCTCTTTGATATAGATCCGAACAAAAAGTATTGGGTTAAGAATTCGGAAGGGAAGAAATATCAAGTATATCCAGTCTATAGAAAAGGGATGAATAAGGGAGGCATGAAGTTGACCTTTAAATCTGATATCTATTTTAAGGGGGCACAGGCAATCTTTGTGGATATAGACAACACAAAATATAGAACCATTCCAGAATATATTAACTGTCTGACTTATAAACCTACTTGTGTCTATATGTCTTTCTCCGATAATACTGAGAAGCATGGGGTGGTGTCAAGAAGGTTCAGACTTGTTTATGTTTTTGATAGAATCCTGAACAAAGAAGAATTCATGTCAGTTTCACAATCCATCACCGATCACATAATTGTCGATACTGCTGAGCCAATGGAAGATGACTGTGGAACCCGTCTGTCACAATACATGAATGGAGTGTGGGGCAATAATGAGGTCTACAAAACCCATCACATATATTCGCCCTCAGACTTTCCACCAGAAGATCTTGTCATTCAAAGTGCTGCTCATGAGGGCGAACGACAGATAGTATTTGACGATCAGTTGTTGAAGGACATGGAGAATATGAGATATGAAGAGTTTATGCACTATAATTCTTGGAAGTATCGCTATGTTTACAGGACGGAGAAACCAGAATGGATTGATGGAGTATATCAACTAACTAATGAGTGGTTTCTACAGCTTTGGTATTATCGGGAGAAGCAGGAAGATGGCCAACACAGACGCAGGAAGTTATTCAAGAATGCATGTCTTCGTTGCCTAATGTATCCAGATATCGATGCAGATTCTCTCTTGTTCAATCTTTATGTGGATCTGTGGCGGTTCTTCGATAATAGTGACGGGGTTATTACACTGGATGTTTTGAAGAGGAAGGTGAAGAATGCGATGTTGATGACCAGCGAACAGTTAATGGCATATTGTCAGTTCGAGATTGAGTATTGGCAAAAGAATCGACCAAAGTTCATCACGAATCCTAATGCTTTTTGCAGTTTATCCCACATTAACCAAATCAGCAAAAAGGTTAGATGGGATGAAATCGACAAATGCTATGACAGGAGTAAGAGCATAAAAGAGAATCATGAACTTATGCCAAACTTCTCTCTTTCCACCTTATACCGTTTCTGTGACGAGCGAGGAATTGACAGGAATCCTCAGAAAACACCCAACAGAAATGAGGTCCGGGAAGGGAAAAGACTTGTCAGGAAGGAGAAGATACAACGGTTTCAAGAGTTGTATGATCAAGATTTGTCTATCAGGGAAAACCAGAATCTGATGAAAGAAATGGGACTTAAGCTTTCTGTAGGCACTATACAGAAATGGAGCAGTTCAATGATTAGCGATTCTCCCCAAGATATTGTCGAGGAGGTAAGACAGGATAACTGTAAGAGCGACTATGAGCCTTCTAATTGGAATACTCCTAACTCTTGGTGGCCTACTGGAGTTAGTTGGGGATTTCTATAATCATATATATAGTAGTATTAGAACTACTACTTATTATGCCACAATGAGAAGAACTGGCATTTTTTGAACACCATTGATTTTGTGTTCATTACGATTCGGGAAATCTTGGATAATTTGGCCAAGAATAACAATTTAAATTTTAAAAAAATGAATCAGAAATATGGAGGAGAAATCTACATGAGAAGACTGATTGCTCTAGGTTCAACAGATTACGGAAAAGTATATATCGGTCAGACGATATGTATAGAAGATCGAAACTCAAACTGGTATAAGCCAGACAATAACTATGGCGGAATGAAGATAACTGAAGCGAGGAATAAATACGGAGTTAGCGATGGTGTCTGGGAAACGAAAACCCTAGAGAAAATCTTTGCTGACACTGAGGAGGATCTACATAAACAACTAAATGAGAGAGAAACATATTACATTGAATTCTATGACAGCGTTGAGAATGGATTCAACGGTTCATATGGAAGAGGCATGCAAGGACTTTCTCATTCGGACGCAGCAAAAGCTAAGATATCAGCTCATCATCGTAAAATCCAAACAAATGCAACAAAAGCAAAAATATCTGCATCGACGAAAGGCCATTCCGTAAGTGATGTAACTAAAGCAAAAATATCTGCTGGAAATAAAGGAAAAAGCAGAACTGAGGCCGTTAAAGCTGCCTTATCCGCTAAGAGAAAAGGAAAAGAGCCCAAAGCTGCCTCAGAGGGACTTCAGCAGTATATTGCCAAAAATGGACATGGCCCAACTTTAGGAATCAAGCAGTCTGAGGAAGCAAAGGCAAATATGAAGAAAGCCCAACAGAAACTTGGCGTAAAGGTGTTGGCAATTACCCCTGATGGTTCCCAAAAGGAGTTCAATACGATGTTAGATGCCGCTAAAGAATATGGTATGAATGTCGGTAGTGTAGCCAGTGTCATAAAAACAGGAGGAACATGCCGTAATGGGATGAAGTTTCAAAGATTGTAGTAGCGATAAGCAAAATAGAGAAGGTTATCATTTTCGTGATAGCCTTCTCTCCTATATTAATCAATATCTATATTCTCTTTCCCGACAAACTGATTGAACTGCTCATTGAGGATGTTTTTTCGAATATCGTCTTTTTTTAAGCCACCTTTCACGTTCTTTGCTTCCTTAATCTCTTTGACTTTTGTGTCTTTGAGACCATCAATGAATTTTATAAACAGTTTTGTAGCAGTATCATCGCCACCCTTACGTTGCAGTTTGTTCCAGAGAGAAGAGACCTCCTTTGTGAACTCTTTGGTTTTGAGCGTTTTGTCATCACCTTCACCGAACTTGGTAACAAGTGCTTCATGAATAGTCTTAGCACTCTTGAAGTGAGAGAAAATAGTTTTTGCATCGCCTTCAGTCACATCTCTTTTCTTAATTCTATCTGTTGCAAGTGTAGCCGACTGACAGGCAGCCTGATAATTATAGCCCTTCTTATTTACTAATTCGTGGATGAAACTCCAGCCCTCATGTGCCTGTTCTCCATCTTCAAGCTGTCGCTTCTGCACCATGTCCTGTGTTTTCCACATGACACGTTCTGTGTTAATGACTTCCATTGCCTTGCGAGGATTATAATAACCAAGACTATCCTTGACAATGAATGTTGCATAGAACTGAGGACGATCAGAATCTTCAAGAGTAAAGAAATAGTCCACACGTCCATTACCATCTATTATTACAAGAGCATCATCTGGTATAGGTTCGGTAGATTTGTCATTGGGGAAACGAGCTATCTTCATACCAGCAGCTCTAGCCATCTTAGCAGTAATAATTAGTAGAGGGCGTTGAGCTCCATATTTACGGATAGATTCACCTGTGCTAAACAGATCTTTGCCATGTGCTCTGTTGACAGCAGGGGTCACGACATTACCGCCGTGACGGATAAAAGCAGTAAGATCAAGAATAACATTCTCATTGCCATATGGGGTTACCATACTAGAAGGATCTGATAAAAGTCGAAGCAGTTCTTCTTCACCAACCTTGGTGACGTTTTGCAACTCCGCTTTATCCTCATCTGAGTAGTTCGGCTTGTACTCCTTAGTTGGCTTCTGAATATTACCTCCTTCTACTATTGTTTCGTGTTGCGCCAGACCGTCCTGTGCGCTGACCTGTAGATTCTCACCATCAACAGCGGGTGTTGGAGCCTCTACTAAAGGCTGCTCCTGCAAATTTGTATTATATGTATTCATTAATTTATTTTTTTATGAATACCCCATTGTCAAGTGAGTTGGATCCTTGCTCACTGTTTTTTAGATAGCACCCGAAAGGTGTCGTTTTGAGAGTAATGCGTGTACTATTGGCCGATAGTGCAGGCGCATGAGATCTTCTGCATGCTACTTCTTATAGCCGCCTCTTACCATTTTGTTTCGCTTCTTCTGCACACTGAGTAATTCCAGTGCGAGATCAGCATCCACAACAATGATTTTTCCATACTGGCTAATAGCGGCATCAATCACTCCACTTTTCTTGATTCTGGCTGCTGTAGAAGTTGAACAACCCAACAGTTTGCAGAGACCTGCTAATCCATAGACGAAATGCTTCTTCGTCATGGATGCTGAGTCATCTGGATTGTCATTTGAGCTAGCCAGTCCGAGTCCCATACGAAGAGCCTCGATGAACTCATCCGTAGTTGTGTTCAATAAAAGTTTGTTTTCTATCATAAATTTCAAATTTAATTTTGATTTCTGGATGCAAAGTTATAAAAGAATGAAGGCATAATCTCATCTGGAATGGATTATGCCTATGTAAAGCAGCTAATTTGTACTTAATTTATACCGACAGTTATACTGAGTATAATCTATTGCCCCTTTAATGCCGTTTCAATCTGCTTAAGAAGTATTTCCTCATCTTCTTTTAATGAGTCCGTTTTATTTCCGATGCTCTTAACAGGTCTTCCGTTAACAGTAAATAATTCACGTGAGTTATCCCAAAATCCAGCACTTTGATTCCTATTTCCTCCAAACAATTGTATAATCCTCTTTAATAAAGACATTCTGCATTTGAAGTTGATTATCGTGAAATCCTCTGGCTGCTTTTCCGTCCCCCCAAAAGCCCATAGAAAAGGAGTGTAATCGCAACTAATAATTTTCTTAGCCTTTAGGATATTGAATACTTTGCAAATAGCTTCAGTGGCAATAATACCATATAGGAATAATGGTTCTCTATCTATCCCGTTTTCTAATTCAATAACTTTATGTTCAAGTTCGTCACCCAATCCTGCTATGATGAATGCTTTTCTAATACCTCTTTCTTCGTTTTTAGTTAATTCATTATTATAGATCAGTTTGGCATATCGCTCAACAAGAATTGACTTTGGATAGCGTTTAAGAAATAACTTGTGAGCTTCTTTATAAAATTCCAAACTATTATCGAGAGCATACAACCTCTCAATACAAAATTTCAGACCATCCTCTTCTTTTACAAGCCATTCCTCTTCTTCTGTAAGAATTGAACTGCATAACGATTTGCCATGCTGCTTGAGAGCAAGATTAAACTCATCTACGGCAAACAAATGTTTTTGGCTTAAGTCAAACTGTTCAACGGCACTTTCAATCGGTATAAACATTTGCTCAGTGGAATCAATAGCTGATTCTACAGTATCGTTGCTACCATTATAAGATTCGACTTTCTCAACTAACGTTCGTTTAAGATCACGAGTCTCTTCACATCCTATTTTGGAGTCTACAATTGAATCTGCTTCTGCTAAAAGTGTATAGTACGCAAGAATCTTTTTTACTTCAGGTATGAGACTTGCAATTCTATCCTTATGCAATAGCAAGGCATGTTCTAGATGCTGGTTAAACTCTGATGAATAATTTTCGTCAGTCTTGGCCTCGTCTATCATTATTAGAGCTGTTTCTAGCATCTCTAATAATTGCTCATAATAATTCTTAATTACGTCTATCATATCGCAAAGATACAAATAATACTTGATGCATGTAATAAACTCTATGTAATAAATGTCAAATGGACATGTTCTGAGTTAATGTTTGGCTATAATTCAGAATAATCTTCAGTTGTTTCTCATCAAGATTATCAATGATAGATATGATCTCAGACTTGTATTGGTTTCGATTCCATTTTTCCATTTCGAGGGATTGGGTCTCAAATGCAGTCTCGATATAGGGCTTCATAGTATTATATCCCTTATGGCCAGTACACTTCATAACGACTTGTGGCGTAATTCCCATTGCAAGACTACATGAAACAAAGGTACGACGAGCATCATGACAGGAAATGATCTCATGGAATTTGTGTTGAACCTCATATCGCTTAGAACCAATCAAGTATGTGTCTATTATGATACGGTCTATTCCTGCTGCTTTCGCTGCATCCTTGATGGCATCGTTAAGTTTTTGATTGCTTGGAACCACAAACACATTGCCATCATCCGTCTCATTGCCCTTATACCTATTTAATATACTAATGGCCCCGTCAGTAAGCGGTATTGACAGCCGCTCGCCAGTTTTCTGAGCCATCATTTCAATGCGATCATCATTAATATGACCTGTTTTCAGATTAGCCAAATCTGAGTAACGTAACGATGTGTATGCCATGAAGCACCACAGATCTCTTGCTTTGGAAAGACGTTCTTCATCCTTATTGAACTTAAATGCAGAGAATTTGAGGAGTTCATCATAATACATGAATGTGACAGTTCGATTCATTACTTTTAGGTTTGTTCGAAAAGCCAAAACTTCCTCTGGGATGAAAAAACCATTTTGCCGGTTAATCCACTTCAAAAAACATTTGAGCATAACGTATTGCTTGTTAATAGTACGATTCTTATAGCCATTCTTAACATACCAATCCCGAAGCTTGTACATGCTGTCAATGGTAATGTTATGTGGCGAAACAGATGGCACTGCAGCAGTAATGTGCTGATAGGCTTGTGTGTATTTCTCCTTACAATCATCATCCCAATTCTTGGCATTGCCCTCTTCTTTAAGAAATCTATCGAGCAGATCTTTTAGCGAAACTCGTTTGGGCTTCTCGTTCTCTGTACCTTCCACTATTCTACCTAGTTCTTTATTAACCATCAATTTTAGTTCTGATGGAGTAGGGACAGAGTTGTTCATTTCGTAAATGGAGAATACTTTTGGAATTACATCACAAAACTCGTCGATACGTTCATTGATTTCATGGGCAGGGTATTTCCTTCCCTTGATTTCATGCACTGTACTCTTTTGTGCTCTATGGTTCATATAGTCCCATTTAGATTTATCTGCGTACATACCAGTGACGAAAGTGGCTTCATTTGCTCTATTGTTCCATCTAACGCGCACAAATACACGATTATCTCTTTCGTCAATAAATACTCTAATATTAAAATTTACTTCAATCATCTTACTTTTAATTTTTTTGTTTAACTTTGCACCCCAAAATAGTGATTCTATCAGCTTTTCGGGGTTTTATCGGCGCAAAGATACAAATACTAATTCGTATTTCCAAGTGCTCCCCCTATAGCTGACATCACTTGAAAATGTGAGATAATATAAAGTAATTAAAAAGAGCTTAAATGGCTAAATATGAGGGAGATACGTTTCTGCGGTATTCATGTATATGCATAAAGAACTTTCCTCTCTCTCCGCTAAGAGTTCAATGAGTAACATCGTTGGACTCTTTTTTTATGTCCCGATCAAGCGATCTTCTCTAACCTAAATAATTCATAAGGGCATAAAAAGAGAAGCGTTTTTCTTTGTCATTTCGACAAAAATTAGTACCTTTAAGTGCTTAAAATACAAGGTAATAAAAGC
>Ga0247611_10001586_pt1 | contig 40100 bp, 57 predicted proteins | sample 177DNAGHGhighgp2_FD_192422 | JGI IMG/M metagenome (GOLD analysis project Ga0247611, IMG submission 192422) | Sheep rumen microbial communities from Palmerston North, Manawatu-Wanganui, New Zealand - 1770 DNA GHGhigh gp2 | ecosystem: Host-associated > Mammals > Digestive system > Stomach > Rumen... | reverse complement strand
TCGCGGCCAAAGTCCAATGTTTATTAGCTCTTCTGGCGCATTTGTTGCGGCGGTAATGGGTGCTTTGGCATTAGGAACTGCTCCAAACTACTTAGCAGTATTTATTGGTGGTCTAATTGTATGTGCGATTTATTTTGCAGTTGGACTAGCAATTAATCATTTTGGTACTGCTTGGATTAATAAGTTACTGCCACCTGTTGTAATTGGGCCAATTGTGGCGGTTATTGGCCTTAACCTAGCGACATTCCTACCAACCTACTTTCAAATTAATGGTCAGTACAGTTTAATTGGATTTGGACTCGGAATGCTAACACTACTTATTACTGCGCTAATTTCTCACTATGGAAAAGGCTTTATTAAGAATTTACCCTTCCTAGTAGCTATTTTAATCGTATATGCTTTCGCCGCGATTCTAACAATTTGTGGAGTACCAATTATTGATTTTAGCGTTTTTAACGGTGTAAAAATCTTCCAGCTACCGAATTTTGCTTTCTTACATTTTGGAACTTGGGATTGGAGTTATTTACCACAGATTCTCCTACTATTCTTGCCTCTAAGCCTAGTTACAATTTGTGAGCACACATCAGACCATAAAGCCCTAAGCGCAGTAATTGGAACTGACTTAACACAAAAGCCCGGCCTCGGTTATACTCTAATGGGTGATGGCGCCGCAACTGCTCTTGGCGCTCTTATTGGCGCAATGCCGAATACTAGCTATGGTGAGAGTGTAGGCACTACAGGTTTTAGTAAGATTTGTTCTAAATATGTAATTACACTAGCTGCTATAATTATGGGAATTGCCGCATTTATCGGTCCACTGCAGGCTTTCCTTGTAAGCATTCCAAGCGCTATCTTTGGTGGCTGTGCTGCGATCCTCTATGGTTACATTACTCTATCTGGTATTCGTACTATTAAAGATAGTAATATTGATTTGAATAATAATAAGAATGTAACTATTATCGCGGCGGTTCTTACATTAGGAGTAAGCGGCGCAATTTGTGACTTTGGAATTGTTAGTATAGGTACGACCGCACTAGCAATGATAGTTGGTATTGTTTTGAACTTAATTCTTAAAGACAAACCAATAAGAGGATTACGAAAAGAAACTAAAATTATTGAAGAATATTTATAAAAATAAGAAATATGGATAGCCTATCATAATGGAAGAGGGTAGCGCCGTTCGACTCGGCATAAAGGAGACGGTATCAAGTGGTTCAAATCCGCCGCCATTATGAAGCGCATAGGGAGTGTCTGATCAGCACATCTGAAATAGAGGGACGGGATTTCAGAACATTAAAATTAAAACTCATATTTAACATTTTTATAATTTATATTATAATTATTAAGGAGAATAAAAATGTATCAAGATATTAATTATCGCGCGAGTGGACGCACTACTCGTCTTCTTGCATATGCACGTGAAATTAATGGAGTATTTATTTATCCATCTAATTTTGGCAGAAAACTTGCTGATAGTAAAGGCTATACCGATGTTGAAGTTATGTCTTATGATCAAGCAATTGCTAACGGGCTTCCTAAAGATAAGCCTTATGTAATTGATGATATTGAAAGTTTCGTAACCCATGTAATTACTGGTGGAAAATTAGTAGGTTATAGCGGCATTAAGGATATCCCTGATGAAATTATTTACATGAGCAGATATGGAAGATATATATAAAATGAGGAGTTCAATTTTGAACTCCTCTTATTTGACTTTTCTTAAATTTATGATATAATTATTATAGAAAAATAGAGAAAGGATGATGAATCGTGGGAATGGATTGCTATATTTTTGAGGCGCCAAACCATCGAGCATTTAAAGAAGAAGGCTGGTATTCCTCTGACATCGTAAAAGAACGTATGTATTGGCGAAAAAATTGGGATATGGTTAGGAATTGGTCGTTCATACCTAAGAATTATGAGTCTGGTGAGTTTATCAGGATTGGCAGCAAAGAACTCGAAGAAATGATTAGGGTTGCTTGTACTCATCGTGATTACTTCGGAACTTACGATTCTGTGCCTCAGTTGTGCGAACTGCGCGATGAGGTATTAGGATGGGAGCAGAATGAAGTTAAAGATAAGAAACTGTTTGTAGAATTTGATTGGTAATTGGCGCTTTAAAAAATTTTTGAAAACGAAAAAATTTGCTATAATTTAAAGGTTATATTATGACTTATTCTATGGAGGATAGGTCATATTTTTATTGGAGGTGAGTTGTGATTTTATGACACAGTGGCTAAATGACATACCTAATTTTTTACATGAATTTCGTAAATGGTACGAAAATCGGAACATTCGGCAAGAAGATATTGCTGAACAGTTAGGAATAACGAGATGGCATTTAAGTAAGGTACTGAACCAGAAAACTATGCCATCATTAAAACTATTAAGTATGATGGAAGAGGTTATGAAGAATGACAGATAAACTTTATATTATTTATATGCCGCGAGTTGCCGCCGCATTGAGAGAATTAGGATTTAAAATTATAAAAGTTTCACCCAATATAAAGAAACCACAATATGATGTATATTGGTTTGAAGATACTCCTGAACTCCGTGCGGCAATTCCTACAGCTACAAAAATGGCTAAGCGGTAATATTCAGGAGGTATTCAGGTTATGGCAGCAGAAAAGAAAGCGCTGGCTTTATTAAGCGATGTAGATAAAGCTATCTATAATGAAAAAAACTTATTTTATCAAATTGCGCCCGAAATGTTTGAAAAGATCAACCAAAAAATTGATAATAAAAGCGGCGCGCAAAAAACATTATTACTCTACTTGATTTTTCAGCGGCAGAATGGTGAATTTCATCCAGCAGAAGCAACTATTTTAAAAGCATGTAATTTTGATCATAAGCGATATAATACAGCACGCGATGCACTTATTGAACGAGGATTTTTAGAATATGAACCTTATAAATATCTTAAAATTATATATAAAAAGATTATGGAATAATGTATGTTTTGAAAACACACCTATGTCTTCACGACACACTTTATCAATGTATGTTTTGAAAACACAGGTATGTCGTGAGAACACACCTGATGTGTGTCTTCAAATCCAAGATGTGTGTCGTGAGAACACTCTTCATCTGTGTCGTGAGAACATACATAATATAATAAAACATAATAAAATTAACATAATAAAAATATAATAAGGCGCCCGGTTGGCGCTACCGCGCCAAGGCGCCAAATTAAAAAATTGACATAATTTTAAATTTATAGTATAATATTTACGAAAGGAAAATAGAGGCGACAATGAATGGACAGAGAGAAAATTATAGAAAATATGAATATCGCAAAAGCGGTATTGTGTAATCCAAATATGGTTACTTCAGAAATGTGTATTAAGATTGGGCAAACTATTTCGGATGCTCTTTCTCTACTTAAAAAACAGGAAGCGGTAGAACCGGTTCCGCCGACAAATGAATCAGACCTGTGGAAATGCGGAAACTGTAATCATCAGTTATTCCGTTGCACACACCAAAAGTATTGTGAAAAATGTGGGAAGCGGGTGAAGTGGGAGAATGACAACTGATCTAAGCGAAACGCACAGAAACAAAAGAGGTGAAAACTGTGATAGATACAAGTATCGTTTGTAATAAGCTTGACAAATTAAGAGAACAAGCAAGAATAATAAAAGAAGATGAACACTTAAGACATGAGCCTAATGAGCATGTTTTAAAAGAAGCGTTAGATAATGCATTCCTTATGTGTGAACCGCAATTTAATTCTATTAAGGTGGAGGAGACATACCATGCGTGAATTAATATATCGTGATGATTGTGATTTAAATGCGCCATCCCTCGGCCGCGATGAGATGCTTTGGGATCTAATTTATCAGCATGGCCTAGCAGATAATGAACAGATAGATCGAATATTTGATTTTGCGCGAGCAGTGATGGATGCCGCGCAAAATGTAATTGACACTGCACCCACCATTACTACCGATGAAGTTTTGGCCTATAAGTGTCCTGAATGTAAAACTATTAGTATTCTATATGATACTGATGAATTTTGCCCCGTTTGCGGCATTAGGAGGCATTAATGGAAATTATCAAAACTATTCCAATTTATGGGCCGCCTAATTGGCCTATTATCACCTTTTTTATTGGCATTGGAATTGCAATTTGCAGTTGTATTTTTTTACGTGATACTGAGTATGCTGGACCTATTATAGCTATTATTGCTTGTATAGTTATATTGGTTGGAGGAATATCTTTGTTGATTTCGTCCGAAAGTGAATTCTATCGTAATGAATATGTAGTACGTATTACTGATATGTCAGCTCAGGAATTTATTGAAAAATATGAAGTAACAAAACGCTTTGATTACTCTGATGTAATTCAAGTAAAGGAGATTGAAAAGAAATGAAGGTAATTGCTCGTCCGCTAGGTACTGGTAAGACCAAGGAACTAATGGATATGGCGCTGGAAGCCGATGGTATTATTCTTACTACTAATAAGCGCGCGCTACAAGTAAAAGCAGAAGCATATGGCTATGATTCCCTATGTATTATTGAGCTTGCAGATCTATTTTATGGAGAATTTGATCCGAGTAAGCCGCTATTCGTGCATAAACTCGATGATGTAATGCAGGAATATTTTAAAGCAGAATTTAATTTAGATTTGCAGGGATTTAGTGTAAGAATGGAGGAATAATATGAAAACAGTATGTTCTTCGATTGAACTGACTGAACTAGTACACAATACTGTTAAATACTATGAAGAAAAAGTAAAAGAACTAGCAGAAGAAAACAAACAGCTATATGAAGATGCCGAGTCTATTGTAAGAAAAAATTATGAAAAACGAATTAATAATCTTAAAAAACAATTAAGCCTATCATATGGGCAGTTTTCTTCTCAAAAAGAATTGGATGCTTATCATGATTTTGAAAATCGGCATATGCACGACAGACTTACATCTCTTTATAATGGCGGCCGGGCGCCATATTTAATTCCGACTAGAACCGGTATTGGTACTGTGCTTAAAGTCGTATGTCCAATTTGCCATGAATCAGAAGATATTACAGATACAGGAGCATGGTAATGAATATTTTAATTTTTACTAAACATTCAGATCCAGTAATTGAATTCTTTAAAACATTTTTACCTTCCGATTCGCAGCGACACCGACGCAGAGGAGTATATGACTGGAAATATGGCGTGATGCATTGTGCTATCTACGAAGTTAAAAATCTGCGCGATAACTTCAGGGGCATGAGAGCAGATATGATTTATGCCGATAAGGAATTTCTTGCAGACTCTGGAGTATATGAGTGCCTAGCTCCAATGGCACGCTCTACTTCAACAATTTTCCCGACTGAACGATTATGGGAATATGACTATTATGACTATCACGAAGAAATAATTCACTCAACGAAAGAGTATTTTAACGCTAAAAGATATAAAGGAAAAGAAAGTCGTGATTATCTTTACTGGGATGTATTTCTCTCTCCAGTAACGGGCAACCGTAATGCTACAGGCTATACTTCAGATACTATCGCACTTCAATATCTTAGCAGCAACTTGCCGCTGGGCCTTGATGCGTACAGAGCTTTCAGCGGTTCGTTTAAAATCGAAATTACGCCGAAAGCACTTGACATTGCTATTCGTTGTTATCTTCTACGCGATTGTCTTGATGAAATTTTTGATGAATATATGATTTGACTTTTAATAAAATTTAGTGTATAATTTTTATATAGAAAGGAAAGTGAGGAGAAAAGAAATGAAACTCTCAGAAAAAATGTCTATTACCAAGCGCACTGCAGATGGAGCTTTTTACGGCGAAAGAAACGGTACCAGTTATGTTGTCGATCATACGCATCCTGATTATGCCGAATATGAAAGCCTATACAATCTTATGCGCGAAACCAAGTATGCAGATCGGACGCAGGTATTTGAGGAACTTGTAAATAATAATCGGTATCCGAATATCTTCAATGCCATTCCGTCTACTGCTCCGGCACCTCAGCCAAAAAAGAGTCCAGAGGAAATTCTGACTAATGGTCTAAAGCGTATGATGAGTTTCTTTACTGAGTTTTCATTTACGCCGTCTCTTCGCTTTGTAAATACTTTTGCATACATGGCTTGCAAGGATAGAAAAAGCGCATGTGACTATGTATATAACTATTTCGCACTTATGGATTCTTCCTATACGAATGAAATTCGCCAGAAGATGCAGAGTACGGAATTTAACCAGATCGTTGACGACATCGCGCAGTATGGTGCGCCGAAAGAACACATCAATACCCGTCTGAAGATTTATTATGGTAGTGCCGGTACGGGAAAGACAACTCTCGCGCAGGAAGAAGCAGAAAATCGTTGTATTGTATGCAATAGTTCCATGCTTCCTTCTGATTTGATGGAAGACTTCATCTTTAAAGATGGACAGCCCGATTTTAATCCTTCTCTTCTGTGGGAGTGCATGGAAGAAGGCCGCAAGGTTGTACTTGATGAAATCAATCTCCTGCCGTTTGACTCTCTACGCTTCTTGCAGGGTATTGTTGATGGGAAGACTGAGTTCTACTACAAAAATCGGCCCGTGCATATCGCCGAAGGATTCCAGATTATTGGAACCATGAATCTTTCTCTTGGCGGGATGACTTATGGACTGCCGGAACCTCTTGTTGACCGTTGCGCTGAGACTCGTGAGTTTGTACTGACTGCTGATCAGCTTGCAAAAGCTATTATGGGAATGGAGTAATAAAATGGAATTGAGCTTTGCTAGATGTAAATCAATTGTTGATACCCTTCCAATTGGCCTGTATACCGGCCGCAGAATTCCTCTTGAGCTAGTCAAAGACGAAGAAACTTCATATTATTCTATTGTTGAGGATAAGATTCTTATTTCCTATCCTATCATTGCTTACCGCTTCTCACAAGTAAAGGAAGGGACTTGTGACGAAGAAGAAGCAGTACGTTCTATGCTTTATCATGAAGTTAGTCATGCTATTTTGACGCCTACGAATTTAGAAAATAATTTCCAGACCAATTGTATGGAAGACCAGCGCATCGAAACTGTACTTAAGAACTACTATCATGGTGTTGACTTTCGCAAGCAGATTTATGACATTCATGGTGGTCATGCACCTAAAGCTACTGATGCTAAAAGCGCATTCTTTAACGCTGTGCGCTTTGGGCTTGGTACCGCGGCGGTTCAGAAAGAAGTTAACCGTATTATTAAAACCTATGCTACACTGAATCGCACTTCGCCCCGTTGGGAGCCAGGTGATATTGATGTGGGTAATTATGAATATGCTATTTATGATCTGTATCGCATGATTCAGAATGAATTTGAAGAACATCCTGAAGAATTTAATGATCCAAATGGCGAAGGACAAGGAGTTCCTTCTTCGGAACAGAGTAAAACCAATGGCGAAGCCAATGGCAATCTTACAGAAAAGATTTCTAAGGACTTGGCAGAATTAGGATTGACCGTAGAGCGACTCAAGCGTATGGTTGGCGCTTCACTGTCTAAAGATGGCGGACTTAAGGTTGAGGAAAAAGAACAGCTCGATAGTTTTCAGAAAACTGCAGAAACCATTATTAATAATTTTAGAAAGAAAAATAGCGGCGGAAGCGGTATTAATACATATTCTGGCGTTTTTAATCCTCGTGCTGTTACACGAAAAGACTATCGTTATTTTGAGCGCTCTATGTCTGTGCAGGGGAATAACAAATTTGGTTCTTGTCATCTTAATCTTTTTATTGACTGCTCGGGCAGCTTTTGCGATAATGTAAAATTAACGAACGGTATTCTTGCAGTACTGTCCAATATTGAGCGTAAGAATCATAATTTCTCTATGGATGTCGTTTTTATTAATCATCAGCTGAAGATTTGTAAAAATGTACGAGAGCGTCAGATGTCAGCTTGGGGCGGAAATTCTATTCCTGAGAATATGAAAAATATTATTCTTGAGATGCAGAAGCCACAAACTTGTAATTATAACATTATCCTCTTTGATGGGGACGCTGTTTGCAATGATTATAGAAATATGGCTGATGCAATTAAGCGTTTTCATGCTTTTGATATGAAACAGGCAACACTCATTACCGATCCAGATAACGAGCAATATATGAATCCGCCTTTTAGTTCTACTAAGGTGGTAGTCACTCAGCAGTATACAAAAGAACTTATTCGGCATATTACCAATGCGCTTATGATTGCGTTTGGATAAGAGGTGTAAGATGGGATATAATTATAGAGAAGAAATGGTTAAGGATATTAAGAAATATATTGTAGATAATTATATGGAGCCAGAGCCTGGAATGACACGCGATGAGTATGAGGAGCGACTTGATGATGAGTTGTGGGACATTGATGAGATAACAGGGAATGGTGGCATGTATTATGCTGATGAAGATACATGTGCGGGTTATATCGGATATGGACTTATTGATCTTATTGACGCATTAGAGGAATTTGGTTTTGATTTTACCCATGATATGATGGATGCCTTTCACGCTGCGCCGGCCCGTTATCTAGATTGTCTTATTAGAACTCATATACTATATGAATGTGTAAATAAGGCAGTAGATGAACTTGGATATAAATTTGAAGCTTAAAGTATCAGTAACTTATACATGGGAAGAAACAGTCGATCCGCGCGAATATGATGGTGAATATATATCTAATATCAAAGAACATTATATTCTAACTGGCGCTTATCAAGATCGTATTGATAAATTGGATACTCGTGCAGATAATTGTCTGCCGGATGGATATAAGTCTTCGGTGGATATTAATTGGATATAAGAGCCAACTCTAAAGGTTGACTCTTTTTTAAATTTATGTTATAATATATTGTAAAGAGAAAGAGGTGAGAGAATGGCAGAAAAGAAATATGATGCAAATTCAGTTGAACAACTTACATTTCGTGAAGGAGTTCGCGCGCGTATTGGCATCTATCTCGGTAGTGCTGACCATACTGGTGTAATTGCAGGACTGCTGGAGCTTGTAAATAATGCTACTGATGAAGCTCTTGTATGCCCGACCGCAACACAAATAGAGCTTACGATAGGAAAAGATTGGGCTTCCTGCCGAGACTATGGAAGAGGCATGCCGCATGGGAAAAATTCTTTCTCAGATGAGGTAATGATTAACCTACTGACCGAGAACCATTCCGGCGCTAAATTCAATGAAAATGCATATGGTGGTAAAAGCCGTGGGTTGAATGGTACTGGTTCTGCCGCTACTTGTTGCTCTTCAGACATATTTGAAATCACAAGTTATCGAGATAAAGCAGCATGGTATATGAAGTTTATTGAGGGAGTACCGCAATTCACCACTTGTCAAAAACTTCCTCTTGGTAAGGAAAAACAAGGTACATATATTAAATATAAGCCAAGCGCATCTGTTTTCAACGCAGAACCTATTAATTTTGATTTTAAAGAAATCTGTAATATCATTAAAGAATACTCTTACTTTAATAAAGGTATTACTTTTATTGTCACTAATGCAGAGACAAATGAAGTAATTAAGTATTGTAGTAAGAATGGCTTGCTCGATTTCGCGGCAGATATAGTGAAAAATCCTGTCCATAAAACGCCTATTCATTATGCTACTACTGAAGATGAAGTAGATATTGAGATAGTCGCTCAGTGGACTAAAGGAAAAGAACATATGTATGTCTTTTCTAACGGTGGAGAAAATCCGGCAGGAGGAACCCCTGGGACAGGAATGAAGGCAGCCATTACTAGTTTTGCTAAGAAGAATATCAGTGATGAATTTGATGGCGATATGGCTCGTAGTGGTCTTATCTATATCTGTTCTGTTAATTTAAAGAATCCTATTTATGATGGACAAACCAAAAGTCGTATTACAAATCCAAATTTGCGTGGTATTGCCCAGCGCGCAATGACTCAAGCACTTAATGACTTTAAAGTTAATACAGCTGAGTTTAATAGTGTTATTAATTTTCTAACTACGAAGCAGCGAGCAGAAGCACAAGCAGATAAAATTCGTGAGTCTATTATGAATCATGAAAAGGAAATGGCTTCCGCCGCGAAAAAGAAAATTATTAATAGCGATAAACTTCGTGAGGCACGAAAGCTCGGCGCGGATAGTATGCTTGTATTGGTAGAAGGTGATAGTGCTGGAGGGTCAATTAGTATTGGACGACAGAAGGCACCCGGTGGAGATCAAATAGGTATTCTTATGTTACGGGGTAAGGCGATTAATGCTCTTGCAAATCCAATAGATAAGGTACTAGAAAATGATGAAGTTAAGCTACTTCTACAGGCGCTAGGAATTACTTATGGACAGAAGTATAATAGTAAGAAGTTGAGATATGGGAAAATTGCTATCTGCTCCGATTCTGATTTCGATGGAAGTCACATAGGGCTTTTGGTTATGGCTATTATACAAAAACTCTGTCCAGAGCTTATTTCAGAAGGGCGTCTTTATTGGCTAAAAGCACCGATCTGTAAACTTGACAATAAAGGAAAAACATGGTATTATTATACTGAACAAGAGATAGCAGATCGAAAAGAAACTTCTGGAGAAATGACATTCTTTAAAGGTATTGGTCAGATGCAGAAAAAAGATTTGCAAGAATCACTTTTCAGTCCAAGTAATCAGCATCTTGAACAGCTTGCGCCGACACCAGATGGTATCGAAACACTTCTTGCCCTTATGGGAGAAGATGTAGAACCTCGTAAAGAATATGTACAAGGAATAGATTTTGGAGGATTTAAATTATGATAACATCAAAGCCAATGGAACAAGTTGTAACTGAAAACTTTGAGCGTTATGCAGGTAATGTAATCCTCGATCGGGCAATCTGCGATGTACGTGATATGTTAAAACCTAGCGCGCGAATGCTTATGTATTCACAAGAACATATATCTAAAAATACACATAAAAAGCCTTTTATTAAAAGTGCTCGTATTGTTGGAGATTGTCTTGGACATCTATACGAACATGGAGATGCTTCATGCTACGGAGCTTATATCCGTATGGCTAAACCATTTGCCATGAGATACCCACTTGAAGAATGTCAAGGATCATATGGAAGTATCACTAGTAATGGCGATGAAGCTTCTATGCGTTACACTGAACTACGGTTGAGTGAGCTTGCTAGTTATGTATATGGTGGGCTAGATAAAAATGCAGTTGGAGAAGAATGGCGTACTAACTTTGACGAAACAGAGCAATATCCCGGTGTTATGCCGAGTATTGGATATTTTAATATCTGTAATGGTACAACTGGTCTAGGTATTGCTATAAGTAGTTCAATACCGCAATTTAATTTGAAAGAAGTCAATGCGGCAATTGTTAAACTTATGCGTGACCCTAATGTTTCAGATAATGAAATTCTAATTATGCCTGACTTTGCTACAGGAGCAATTCTTACTAATGCTGATGAAGTGCGTGAATCATTACGCGTTGGTGGCGGAAAATCCTGTCGTTTGCGCGCGAAAATTGAATATAATCCACGTACAAATTCATTAATTGTAACTGAAGTTCCATATGGAGTATATACCGGTAGAATTGTTAAAGCTATTGCTGAACTTCTAGCTGAAGATGAAAATTATGGTATCAAAAACGTTAATGATAATAGCGGCGAAACCGCAGAGATTCACATTGAGCTAGATAAAGGCGTTAATCCTGATAAAATGATTGCAAAGCTTTATAAAGATACTCCACTTGAGTCGCATTATACAATTAATATGTGGGTTCTAAAAGATGGCCGATTTCCAGAACAGATGGGCCTACGGAAGATCTTTAATAGTTATATTCAACATATTAGAGAGTGTAAGCGACGTGAAGTCGAATTCGACCTTGATAAGGCTCTCGCGCGCGAGAACATCCTCAATGGCTTGCTGATTGCACTCGCTGATATTGACAATATTGTTGCTATTATTAAAGGCAGTGACAGTCCCGCGGATGCAAAAAAAGCATTGATTGCGAAGTACAAATTCAATGAACCTCAGGTCGATGCAATTCTAGACATGAAGCTATCGCGCTTGTGCCGATTAGACGGTGTAAAAATATCTGATGAACTGGCAGAAATTACTAAATTTATAGGGGAGTGTAACCACTTATTATCTGAACCTACCGCTTTGGATGAAAAATTAATTGAACTACTAAACCTAGTATCTCAAAAATTTGGTGATGCCAGACGTACACAAATTACCAATGTACTTGGCGATGAAGAAGAACCTGAAGAGATTAAGGAAGAAGATGTAATTGTTCTTCAAAATGGAAACTCAATTAAGGTTATTAAGAAAGATGTAAATAGAGGCAAGCGTAGTAAAGCACAGCTTGAACTCTTCTCTACTAATCTTGGTTCTTTAACTTTATTTACCTCTGGCGGAAAAATGTACACTGAATCACTTAGTAAAATTAAGTATGACAAGGATATCAAACTTACAGATATCTTCCCAATTGGTACAGAAAAACCACTTCTTCTAATTGATACTCGTACCTTTAATGCTTTTCAGTCAGTTACATGCGTTACAAAACATGGCTTCATTAAAAAGAGTCATGTAGGAGAATACCTCGCTCGCGCGAAAAAAGGTACAGCTGCGATTAAACTAGAAGAGGGTGATTCACTTGTATCAGTAATCTTAAGTAGTGATGATGATGATCGAGTAGCAATTATTAGCTCTAGTGATTATTATAATTGTTACCCATTATCTGATATTGCATATACTGGACGACTTACTAAAGGTGTAAAAGCAATCAAGTTGGCAGAGAAAGAGGAAGTAAAAGAGGCTAAATGGGTAGGAGATAATACATATAAAATTACCGGTCGAGCGGTAAAAGGAGTAAAGAATGCATAAGAAATATGTGGAACTATTTAGAGAGCTTACTCGTGCGACAGCTGTCGCGGCTGAGCAAGTAATGGACTATGATAAAGCAAAGAATGATGACAAGGGCTTTGAAACAGCGAAAACTATGCGTGATGATTTTGAAGCTCTTCATGAAAAACTTGCCGCAGAATCTTTTGATGGCAACTTAACAAAGGCAGAATATGCTAAACTACTTGTTGGATGCTATGTTACAGTAGGTAATCTACAGGATAGAATTCAAGCACTTCAGAAGGCTATCGCAGGATATCAAAGTGATTTAATTCCAAAACTAGATGCTATTATTACAGCTGAAAATGACGAAGATGCACAAGCCATTGCTGAAGAACGATTCCAAATTAAAGAGGAAGAATAATATTTGACTTTTAGTCAAAATTATAATATAATAAATATATAAAAGGGGAAAACCCGAATAAAAAGGAGAAAAAGAAAATGGCAACAATTAATAGTGAACGAGTACTAAACTACATGAAGGAACATTATGGTGAGGAACTAACAAAGAAGGGTATTAGCGAAGCTTTGGGAATTACAATTCCTGCAGTAACCGGTTCAATTAATGGACTAGTTAAGCGTAAGTTTGCGGTAGTTACCCGTGAGGAAGTAGTAGAAGATGAGCCTGCAACTGAGACTCGTAAGGCAAAGACTCACAAGGTACTATATCATACCCTAACTGAAGCGGGTCTAGCTTATGATCCAGTAGCCGAGGAGGCTGAAAAGAAAGCAGCCAATGAAGCGAAGAAGGCTGCTCGCGCGGCGGAAAGAGAAGCAAAAAAGGCCGCTAAGGAAGCAGCAAAGAGTGCAGAGGAAAGTTTTTAATTAAAAAAATATAAGTTATATAAAAGGAGAAAAGCACATGAAAGATTTGATGATTCCAAGTGAAAACAAAATGAATCTAGTTGGTAAGCTAATGAATGTTGATTTTGGTGAAGGAAAACTTGCCGATGGCCGTGAGTATAAGCGTGCAACTGTTACAATTCGTGTGACTCAGGCTGTTGATGGTAAGGAAGAGACGAGTGAGATTCCAGTTGGTTTCTTCGCGACTCCTTTCACTAGTACTGGTAAGGCTAATCCTGCATATAAGTCTCTAGTTGATCTAAAGGAACTTAAGACCGCGCAGAATGTTGGTGTTGATGCGGCCGATCAGGTACGTATTACTAGTGCTACTCTATCTGAGAATAACTTTGTATCTCGTACTGGTAATCTTATTAATGGTTTCCAGATTCGTGGTTCATTTATTAATCCAGCAAAACTAGGTGATGTTGCGACTTTCGTAACTGAAGTATATATTATGGATATTCACGACGAAACCGATCGTGAAGGCGATCCTACTGGACGTCTAGTTGTTCGTGGTGGTATTGTTCAGTATGGTGGTAAGCTAGATGTTCTAGACTTTATCGTTGAAGCCCCAGATAAGGTAGAATTTGTATCCCGTAATTGGGAAACTAATAAGACGCTGGTTGTAAAGGGGCGTGTACGCGTAACTTCTCACGAGGTAACTAGCAGTAATGAAGGTAGTGGTTGGGGTGAAGATATTCCTGATACTACTACTACGTTTGTTCGTGAGCTAATCATTACTGGTGGTGATGATGAAGGTAAGGAAGAAGATTTCAGTTATGATCCTGCGGAGATTAAGAAAGGGTTCAATCAGCGTAAAGCTAAGATTGAGCAGATGCAGATTGATGCTCGTTCTAAGATGGCTCGACAGGGTGGTAGCGGCTCTCAAGCTGATGCCAAGAAGTATGATTGGGAGTAATCGTAGGCCAACACCGGTGGTAGGAGTGATTAAAGCATAAACGGTCACTTGACCGCCTACGATGTGATAGGGGATACAGGCGCGAGAATTTACTTGCGCCTAACCCCGGACCAATTATATAAAGGAGTGAATAAAATGGCTGATATTGATATTTTTAGTTTGGAGCCTTCTAAGATTAGCCGCGACCTTAAGGGAAAATTCCTATTGATTTATGGCCAGCCAAAGACTGGTAAATCCACATTTGGAAGTCAGCTTCCTCGCGCTTTGTTTATGAACTTTGAACAAGGCACTAATGCGCTAGCTGGTATTCGTAGTGCCCCTATTCTGCGTTGGACTGATGCGAAAAAAGTACTTACCCAGCTTCGTAAGCCGCAGGCAAAAGAAATGTATGACTCAATTGTAGTCGATACAGCTTCGATCGCTTGGCAGCTATGTGAAAAGTATATTTGTCAGCGCGAAAATGTAGATAGCATTAGGGATGTACCGTGGGGCCAAGGTTGGAATATGCTAAAGACAGAGTTTTCTGAGTTTTGGCGTGAGATAACACTATTGGGATTTGGTATTTTGTTTATCGCCCATAGTAAAGAGAAGCCGACAGAAATGCGAACAGAAGATGGTGAAGCTATTACTGCTGTCGCGCCAGATCTACCTAATCAAGCATATACGATTATTAATTCTATAGTGGATATTATTGGTTATCTACAGGTGCAGATGAATCCTGATGGTACTTCTGAAAGATATCTATATACGAGATCTACGCCTACCATATTCGCAGGTAGTCGTTATCAGTATCTTGCTCCCAAAATTAAATTTGGATATAAAGAATTGGTTGATGCTATCGGTGATGCCATTGATAAAGCTGTAGAGCTTGATGGTGCAGAAGTGACTGACCATACAGAAATTGCTCAGATTAAAGATCGCCCGTTTGCAGAAGTAATGGCTGAAGCCAAGGAAATTTGGATTAAGTATTTGGAAGTTGGCGGCGAAGAGAATAAAGACCAGCACTTGATGATTATGAAGGATATTATTAAGAAGGTATTTGGCTCTGAGGACTTTAAGCTAAGTCAGGCAGTACCTTCTCAAAGTAGCTTGGTTGAATACTTTATTGATGAAGTAAAGCAGCTTATGTAATTATAATGCGGTGGCGGAATAGGTAAACGCTTGAAGGGGAGCCAGAGGCGGCATAGCTATAACGCGAGTATAGCCTTAGAAATGTGCGAAGCGAACGGCCCGAAATGCTCTGGTATGTGAGGTGCAAATCCTCACCCGCTTCATTACTATTTAAGAAAAGGAGACTCGCAATGAAGAATGTTATATGGAATATATTTTTTATACTTTATTGCATTCCCACTCTTATAAAATGTAAGATATTATCTGTGGTAAACATCATTTGCAGAAGAAAGTTATGAAATTCCTATATAAAATGAAAGATTTTTTCATTGACAAGATACTGCTAAGAATCATTGGCTTCGGAATCGGACTTGTAATATGGTATGTAATTCTTAAACCTTATCTTGATTCTTTGCTTTATTAACTTATAATGTTATGGAACAATGCTTTGGTATTGTTCCTTTTTTATTTGACTTTTTCGTGAATCTATGCTATAATAAATTAAAGTATAGGTATAGGAGATTAAAAGAATGAAATTAACTAGGCAATGTAGTGGGTGTAAAGAACAATTTAGGAAAACTGAACTAGTTGAATATTCATCTGTTACAGGTAAAACATCAAATTGGTATTGCCCAAAATGTTTGGCAGAGAAGCAATCGCGTGAACGTTTTGCAAACAAAGTATGTCAAATATTTGGAATTAAGGCGCCAGGCCCGGTTATTTGGACTCAGCGTAAACGTCTTCAAAATACATATGGATATACAGATGATTCGATTGTTGATTGTCTTGATTATATATATAATGTAAAGAAGATGAAAAAATTATCTGAATCATTGGGTTTAGTCAATCCACGTAATATGGAAGATATGCGTAAATGGAAAGAGCAAAAAAAGGCCGAAGGAAGTAGTCTTGCTGCGGCAGTAGCCAATACTGAAATGAAGGAATATATTGTTCCTATTCGAGAAAATAATAAAAAGAAAAAAGAAATTAGCCTGGATGACGGTTTATTTGATGATTAAGGGGGAATTATATGACACTTTCCGATCTGACGGCATATCGTCAAGTTATCGGTTGCTTAATATATAAACCTCAGTTATTTTTGGAATATCCAGACATTAGACCGGTAGATTTTGATTTTAAACCCGCGCGAGTATGTCTTAATTCAATAAGAAAATTATATGAGGCCGGAGCAGTAGAGTTATCTGTTATAGAAGTAGATCAGGAAATTGAACGTGGCGGCGGAGTCGCATTACAAATCTATAAGAATGAGAATGGACTTGAGTTCTTAAAAAATGCATATGAAACTGCTTCATTAGGCAACTTTGAATTATATTATACAAGAGTAAAGAAATGTTCGTTATTAAGGAAGTTACAGCAAGCAAAGTATGATATAAGTGAATTTTTTATTGAAGATAAAGATGTAAAGAATCCATTAGAAGAACAACAGATTAAAGATCATTTAGAACAAGCAACGCTAGAAGAGATTTTAAATAGTGTTGAAAAGAATTATACAGAGATTAGAAATGAATATTTAAATGGCGGCCGCTTAAAAGGAGATCCTGCTGAAGGTATTAATGAATTAATTGAAGAGCTACGTACTTCACCAAGTATTGGGCCAAGTTTGGAAGGCCGTATTTTTAGTTCTGTATGTCGCGGAGCCAGGGATGGATGCTTCTTTTTAAAAAGCGCAAGTACAAGCGCAGGTAAGTCTCGTACAAGTATATTTGATGCTTGTCATTTAGCTTATCCAAAGCGTTGGTCTTGGAAAGTCAATTCATTTATAGAAGAAATTACGGCAGAAGGAGAACCACGTCAGCCGAGAAAAGTTTTATTTATTGTAACAGAAATGGACAAAGAAGAAGTGCAAACCATTATGTTGGCGTATGTTTCTGGCGTAGACGAGGATCATATTTTGACAGGTAAGTATGAATTTGGTGAATATACCAGAGTCAAGCAGGCGGCAAAAATTATAGAAGAATACAGTGGGTATTTTTTGATAGAAGAAATTAGTGATCCGAATCTTCAGAATGTTGAAGCAACAATTCGTAAGTATGCAACAGTAGATAATGTAAAGTATGTATTCTTTGATTATATACACAGTACTCCTAGTATGATTGCACAGTTTTCACGCAATAATATCAGAGAAGATGTAATACTCATGCTCATGGCAAATCAGCTGAAACAAGTGGCAAAAGATTACAATATCTTTATCTTTTCTGCGACACAGGTAAATGCTCTAGCAATGGGCGAAGATGAAGAAATGCGTTTTAAAGATGAAAAAAGTATCCGCGGATCGAAGGCTGTGGCAGATAAGGCAGATGTCGGATATGTAATGACTCGTATTACAGATAAAGGATGGAATAGTGTTTTACCCGGTCTGAGAGTTGCAGTAAGAGAAGGGACAATTGCCCCGGATATTTTAGATAATCGTCCAACCCATATTCTTGATATTTATAAAATGCGGCGAGGTCGTTATAAGATGGTTCGTATTTGGACGAGGTTACATCTTGGAACAGGAGAAAGAGAAGATTTATTTATTACAACTGCAGAAAATCAGCCGATTAACGAGCCTATAGATTTATTTGCAAGTAGTTCTGAGTGTCCGATTACAATCTAGGAAGGGGAGTTTGAATGTTAACAACTCTACAAGGGGCAGATGAAGAACTTGACCTTTATGATATTAGCATACAAGATATTATTAATTCCATTACGCTTGATGATGTAAGAACCTTTCTAGAAAGTTTGGGCGTTGATCAAATCGCGGTTTATGAAGATAAAGGATATTTAGTATGTCCTACAATCTGCCATAATCCTATTGAAGAAGCTGAATCAATGAAACTGTATTGGTATCAGAATAATAAGATTTTTCGATGCTATACAGAGTGTAATGAGGCGATGTCAATCTTTACACTATACGAAAAATTTATGTTAATTAATTATCATCGTGTTAGTTTTGAAGAAGCAGTGGATTATGTAAAAAAATGCATTCGCCATTTAACTATATCCAAGACAAAGAAATATCGGTCAGACTTTAATATAGAACGATATAAATTTGATTCAAGTGTACCGCAACTTACCCCATATCCAAAATCCATGTTAACATATTTTACTCCATATCATCATCCCGCTTGGATACGAGATGGAATTAAACCAGAGGTAATGGATAAGTTTCATATTGGTTTTTCATTATCACAAAACAAAATTACAATTCCACATTTGGATATAAACGGGAATCTGGTTGGTATTCGCGCGAGAACGCTTGATAAAGAAGAAGCAGAAGAATTTGGAAAATATCGTCCTATACAAATTGGTAACGTTCTATATGCACATCCATTACATTTTAATTTATATGGGATATATGAGCATCAGGCCGCGATTCGTCGCCGCCAAAGTGCTATTATTGTAGAAGGAGAAAAATCCGTACTCCTAGACGATGAATATTATGGTAAATGGGCAAATACAGTAGCTTGTTGTGGCTCTAAAATAAATAAATATCAAATTAATTTGTTAACCAATGTTTTGGGCGCAAATGAAATAACAATTGCCTTTGATAAAGAGTATACAGACTGGCGCACAGATAAGGCTTATGCATATCGTAAGCGAATTGAAGATGCGTGTAAAAAGTATTCAGGCCAAGCGGTCTTTTATTATATATGGGATATAAACAATTTATTAGAGGAAAAAGATTCTCCTTTTGATAAGGGCAAAGATATCTTTGAACAGCTATATAAGACTAGAATAAGAGTGAGGTAAGGAATGACGAATGAAATATAAGTTAAAGAAAAACTATACGACCGACCCAAGCAAAGCTTTGTATGAAATTCTTGCTGATCGCGGCGTTACTGATATCGAAAATTTTATGTGTCCTACACCTACGTGTGAATTAAATCCATATGATCTGGAAAATATTGAAGCTGCGGCAGAACGACTATTATATCACTTGAGAAAGGGAAGTTCCATATTATTTAATATTGATTGCGATGCTGATGGGTTCACAAGCAGCGCAATTTTATGGCTATATATAAAGCATATTTTCCCAGAAGCAAATTTACATTTTATGGTACATACTCATAAGCAGCATGGGCTAGATGATAAGATTGATTGGCTTGAAGATAATCCAGACTATGATCTTGTATTATGCCCTGATTCAAGTAGTTATGATAAAGAAGAACATAGACGCCTTGGAGAACTAGGAATTGATATAATAGTGCTTGACCATCATGAACAAGAATTTGATCAAGATGGAAATCCGGTTACATCAGATTCTCCTAATACTATTATTGTAAATAATCAACTATCCCCCAATTATACAAATAAATCTCTATGCGGCGCTGGAGTAGTATATAAATTCTGCGAAGTGCTCGATGATATATTAGGTATTGATCAAGCGCATAATTATATAGATCTAGCCGCATTAGGCGAAATTGCGGATGTAATGGATAGGACAGATATAGAAACCAATTATATTATGATGGAAGGGTTGCGGCATATACATAATGAAGGCTTTCGTACTCTTATTGAAGCGCAATCTTTCTCTTTAAAAGAAAAAGCAGTATCTCCTTATCCCGGTTTAAGTCCCATTGATATCGCTTTCTATATTGCTCCTCTTATTAACGCTATTACAAGAGTGGGCTCAACAGAAGAAAAAGAAACAATGTTTTATTGCTTTATAGAGCCAAATAAAGCCATGCAAAGTACAAAGCGTGGCGCGAAGCCGGGTGATATCGAATATGCCGCAGAGCAAACCGCGCGTGTAGGTAAAAATGCAAAAGCTAGACAGGATCGACTTAAAGAGCAAGCTTTAGGAATTGTGGATTTTAAAATTCAAAAGGACTGCTTGGATGAAAATAACATAATCCTTGTGGAGTTAGATGCTTCAGATAATATTCCACAAGAACTTACTGGCCTTATTGCTATGAATGTAGTAAGCAAATATCATAAACCTGTAATGATCGGCCGCCGCAACAATAAGAATGAAATGCAAGGAAGTATTCGTTCTGATGGGAACTTTGCTGGTTTACCTAGTTTTAAGCAATTCTTGGAAGATAGCAAGTTGCTTAATTATACTGCCGGACACGATAACGCTGCAGGATGGGGCCTCAATGGAAATAAGATAAAATCTCTTATTGATTATGCGAATAGTCATTTAAGCGCAGCGGACTTTGAAAATTGTTATTTGGTAGATTATATCTTGAATGCATCAGATTATAATGATGAATTAATTGCTGCGCTTGCATCGCATCCAGAATATTTTGGTAATCATATTGATGAAGTGAAAATTGTAATAGAAAATATCCCGCTGATGAATGTGATGCCTATGGGCGCAAATAAGGATAGCATGAAGATTTCTTATAACAATATTGATTACGTGCGCTTTAAGGATTCAGATTTTGTAGAACAAGTAATGGAAGATAGAACAAAGCTGCTTACCATCTATGGGCGCGGAAATCTTAATACATTCAATGGGCGTACTTCAGTTCAAGTATTTATTGATGATTATGAATTAGTGGAGGATAATAGTAAGTATGATTTTTGATATACGTATTATTATTAATATAATTACTCTTGGCTTGGTAACTTGGAGCTTTGGCATTGAAGAAAATGAAAATTGGAAACGACTTATTGGCTGGGCATTAATTAGTGTTGGTATTATTATGAATACTATTTCTGTATTCAATGGAGGATAATATGACAGTAAAAGAATTTATCGAAAAGCTACAAGAAATGCCTCAAGATTTGCTAATAGTAGATTGGGGAGGTTATCATGTAGAAGGATGCCACATTGAAGAAGAATATTATGACGGCGATTATGCTAATCCTAAATGTCCAGTTTTAACAGTAGTAATGATTGATTGACAAATAATAAATTCTATGATATAATAGATATAGATAGGAGGAATGTGAATGCTGAAATATCCTGGTTCTTGCCATAACCATACAATGTTGAGTAATGAAACTTTGCGAGATAGTACAAATCGTGTTGAAGATTTGTTTAATCTTGCGATACAGCTTGGACATGAATGTGTGGCTATTACAGATCATGAAACTATATCAAGTTATATCAAGGCAGAAAAATATTATAAGAAAATTAAGAAAGAACATCCGGATTTTAAGCTGATTCGTGGTAATGAGATTTATTTAACACGAAATGGTTTAAATGCAAAAAATTTTGATAGGACAAAAGATAGGTATTTTCACTTTATTCTTCTCGCACGAGATCTAGAAGGATATCATCAGATTTGTCAATTATCAACTCGCGCATGGAATCGCTCATACATGAGTAGAAAGATGCGGCGACGCCCAACTTATTATTCAGATTTGAAGGAAATCGTAAAACCAAATCAAGGGCATTTAATTGCAAGCAGTGCATGTTTAGGCTCGCAGCTCGATAGATTTCTTCTTCAATATATGGATACAGGTGATATAGAATATTATGAAACCGCAAAGCGTTGGTGTTTATATATTGAGGATATATTTGGTAAAGGTAATTTCTATTTGGAGATGCAGCCTTCAAACGGGAAAGAACAAGTATTTGTAAATAAACAACTTTTACAAATTAGTAAAGAACTTGGAATTAAATATATCATTACAACTGATAGTCATTATGGGCGACCAGAAGATGCAGCGGTTCACGAAGCATTTCTTAATTCTCAGGATGGTGAGCGTGAAGTTCGTTCATTCTATGCAACAACTTATATGATGTCAGATGAAGAAATCAGAAGTTTTTTCCCATATTTAAATGAAGATGAACTTCAAGCCGCGTATTCTTCAATTAAAGAAATTAAAGATCGGTGTGAAGATTTTAGTATCTTGAAGTCATTGAAGATTCCAAATCTGCCTTGGCGAAAGTTTAATGAGCATTCGCGGCAAGAGCAGTATAGATTTTGTCAACTTATGCCAGAGCTTCAACATTTTGTAGAGTCAGAATATGAAGCGGATAGGCAATTAGTATTGGCATTAATTGATGGAATTATCAAGCATGAAGATTTGCAGAATCAAGAAGCATATGATGCTTTAAATGAATGCTTAGGAATGACTTGGGAATCTTCTCAAGTAAATAAAGCGCAGTGGTCGGCATACTTCCTTAATCTTCAAAAGATTATTGATGAGTGTTGGAACGCGGGAAGTATTGTTCTCCCAGCTCGAGGTTCCGGCGGCGGATTCGTTCTTCTATATGCATTGGATATTATACAGATAAATTGCTTACGGGAAAAGACTAAGATGTATCCTTGGCGCTTTCTTAATCCTTCCCGTGTTTCCGTACTTGATATTGATGTTGATATTGAAGGACTTCGACGTGGGCAAGTTCTGGAATATCTTAGAAAAGTATATGGTGAAAATCGAGTCTCAAATGTAGCAACTTTTAGAACCGAAAAATCCCGTTCAGCAATTCTAACTGCGGCAAGAGGATTGGGTATTGATGTAGATGAAGCATCATATATTGCGAATCTTGTGAGTGCAGAGCGCGGTCAAAATTATACATTGAAGCAAATGTATTATGGAGACGAAGAAGCTGGCATTGAGCCGAATCAGACTTTTATAAATGAAATCAACAAATATCCTCAATTATGGGAAGTTGCAAGTCGAATTGAAGGATTAATTTGCGGAGTAGGTATTCATGCTGGTGGCGTTGTATTTAAGGATGAAGATTTTACAGAATCGAGTGCTTTGATGCGCGCGCCCGATGGTACGATTATTACGCAGTTTGAATTACATGATTTGGAAGATGTTTCTGAGATTAAAATGGACTTGCTCAGCGTTGAAGCTGCTGATAAAATCCATACTTGTTTAGACTTATTAGTAGAACAGGGGTATGTGCAGAAAAAATCTACATTACGCGAAACTTATGAATCTGTATTGAACGTCTATAAAATAAATCGTGATGATGAAAAAATGTGGAATATGATTCAGAATCATGAGATTGTTAGTTTGTTTCAGATGGAACAACAATCTGGGACAAGAGGAATTGCGTTAACTCATCCGAGAAATGTTGACGAATTGGCAGTATTGAATTCCGTAATTCGTCTAATGGCAACTGAAAAAGGCGCAGAAAGTCCGTTGGATAAGTATGCAAGATTTCGTTTCCACCCTCATGATTGGGAACAAGAAATGATTCAGTATGGATTAACTGATAATGAACGAGCGATTCTACACAGGGAATTAGATATCTCAGATGGAATGTCTATTACCCAAGAACAGTTTATGCAGTTGGTTCAGTTGCCGGAATGTGGCGGCTGGGATCTGCAATGGGCTGATAGGTTGAGAAAGAGTATCGCAAAGAAGAATCCAAAAGAGTATGAGCAATTAACAGTTGAATTCTTCGCGCGAGTAAAGGAAAAACAACTCAGTGAAAAGTTTTGTTCATATGTATGGAATGTCGAAGTTGCGTTAAGTCGTGGCTATGGTTTCAATGCGAGCCATACATACGCGTATTCTATGGTCGCATTACAAGAGATGAATCTAGCACGATTTTTTCCTATTATTTTCTGGAATACTGCAAACTTAATTGTAGATAGTGGCGGTTCTCAAACTGTTGAATATGATGAAGATGGAGAAGCTTCTATCGTAGTAGATAATGCGCCAGACGAAGATGAAGATGAAGAAGATCTGGAAGAGTGGGAAGAAGAAAATGAAGTAGTTGAAGGCGCGCAAGAAGATAAGAAAAAGGAAAAAACCAAATCTGTTGATTATGGCAAGGTTGCATCCGCAATAGGAAAATTTAATAGTTATGGAATTAAGGTATCGCCGCCAGATATTAATACATCTTCATTTACTTTTACACCAGTTGTAAAAGATAACGCGATTCTGTATGGATTACGTGGAATTACTCGACTTCCAATCTCAATTATTAAAGACATTATGATGCAGCGTCCATTTATGTCTTTGCAGGATTTTCTTGAACGAATAAAGGTTAATAAAATTCAAATGTCAAACTTAATTAAATGTGGAGCATTTGATTCTTTAGTAGGGAAACCGCGAGAAGAAATTATGGCGGATTATATTGGAATGGTAGCCGATCATAAGGAACGTTTAACTTTGCAAAATATGCAGATGCTTATTAATAAGAATTTGATTCCTGAAGACTTAAAATTCTATCAGAAATTATTCCTGTTCAATAAGTTTCTTAAAACTTGTAAACATGGTGATAATTATGAGCTCAATGATGCCGCTGTAAACTTTATTGGAAACAACTTTAGCGCTGATTTGATAGATAATGGAACACAAATACCACAGGTTCGGTGGGATAATATTTATAAAAAGGCTATGGATCCAATGCGACTTTATTTAAAGGAAAATAAGGACACTGTACTTAAAGCATTAAATGATTCATTATATCAAGAGATGTATGATAAGTATGCAAGTGGAAATATTTCACATTGGGAAATGGATTCTGTTTCGTTTTATAGCCATGAACATGAACTCGCGGCTGCAGCGCATGATTATGATGACTTCTTTAGTTTGTCTGAAGAACCGGAAGTAGAATACAGTTTTACCGGAAAGGACGGTAATGAAGTTAAAGTGTTCCGTCTACGGAGAATTATTGGCACGGTAATTGATAAAAATAAAATGAAAAATACAGTTACATTGTTAACTCCAACTGGAGTTGTAAATGTAAAAGTGTATAAGAATCAGTATGCATTATATGATAAACAGCTTTCTCAAAAAGGTAACGATGGCGTTAAGCATGTTTTAGAGAAGAGTTGGTTTTCGCGTGGAACTCTCCTTATGGTACAGGGTATAAGAAGAGGTCAGGACTTTATACCAAAAAAACGGAAAGATTCATTTTATCCGGTAATATCGAAAATAACAAATGTAGATTCAGATGGAGTATTAACATTCCAGACTGAAAGGATGGAGGTAGAAGAATGATAGGGCTTGTAGATTTACATTGGCAGCAGGCGGCAGATCTCATTCTTCCGCCTCCTAATTTAGAAATTATGAAGCTCGCGGAATATTATAAACATGAAGAAAATATATATTGCCGCATTGTTGGGCTTGAAGAAGTTTAGTTTACTGGATATGATAAGATATATATCTTTAGTGAAAATGACAATTATATTACAGTACCAGATGCCTTTAAGTAGGCCACTAATGTAATATATGGCGGCTCTGCTTTTACTAATAAAAAATATGTGCCATTTCAAAATGAGCTGATAGATTATACATTGCCTAAGCCAAGTATATATGGACGATTGCTAAAAGAAAAATACTAGGCTGGCGCGAAAGAGACAAATATAGATCATATACTTGAGGATTCTTATTATCGGCGTTTCGCTGGAGAAAAGGAATTACCAATACCACCAATTATGCGGCAAAAGCGTTTTTATATTTATGATCGTGATTTTTTCTAGCCAGGATGGCAAGATATAGTAGAAGATATTAGTGAACATAAACCATCTTCTATTAATTTTATTCATCCATTACGACTCCATAAAATATCTGATTTTATTGCAATTAGAACAACAGACATTATTAGTAAAAGTAATGAAGTATTCTTAGATATATATGTGCCGCTAAATGAAACAAAGTATATGATGAAAGAGTATAAAAATAAGTTTTTAGAATTAATTATGCCTAACTCACAGATTTTTCTTTCTATTGGCGGCTCATACCAATATCAGACTGAGTATTATAAGAATTTCATATATAAAATGAACTTGCTATATATATTTTGGGCTAATAAGATTCCAATGAAGCTTAAATATGAAGAACCGACGCTTGGGTGCTATGACCCTTTACGGGAACTTTCACAATTGGTAGCAGGTTGGACCAAAAGCCCTTTAAGAGAAGAACAAACAATATATGAACGAATACCAAAAAAGACAAAAGTGCCTGAGAAACTGGCGGCAAAAGAACAAGTAAGAATATTAGTAGAAAAATATCCTCAATAGGATAATTTATTTAAATAGACATTAACATCAATACAAAAAGGAGGCAGATGGATTAAATGAACGAGAATGAAATTCATGCTCGATATCAAGAATTGAGCGAAGAATTACGTGATGCACTATCTACTATGGAATATAAAGATAGAATATTTGTAATTAGAGATGAAATTAAAGAATTACAAAGTATGTGTCCTCATAATAATGGTAATTATGATTTTTCAGATCAAGATCAATGTCCCTATTGCGGGAAGAAATTTAGGAAGTGAATAATATGGTTTATGTTTATACTTTGCCTACTTGCCCCATATGTGAAATGGTAAAAAAGAAAATGACTGATAAAAATATTACATATCAAGAAGTTCCATTTGAACAGTGTGAACTTGATACTGATCGTGCGCCGGTAGTATTTACTGGAGAACAATATTTAATGTCTCCTGTAGAAATTAATAATTGGATTAAGGAGGCATAATATGGATATTAAGGTTCGATTAAGTAAAAATTTTCAAACTGCTTATAATCGTCTAAGCGAAAAGTACGGCGAAGAAATGGCATATTTAAATGGGTTTGGCGATAAGCAACTCTCTTATACTGACTTTATTGATAACTTTATTGATAAAGATACTGTTGCAGATGCATCTGTAGATGGTAATTCAAATGTAGGCAACAAAGACATGCGTACTCTCATGAATGAGATGCCCAAGCCGCACAGGAAACTATTAGCTTTTAATAAGATATATTACGAAATGAATAAGCGCTACGGCTTTAAAGAAGCTAATGAATGGTTAGAAAAGGAATGGACAAAAGCACTATATATGCATGATGCAGATACGAGTACATATGTACATTATTGTTTTGCATATGATTTAAAAGATGTCGCAGAAAAAGGGTTATTCTTCTTAAATAATTTCAATGCTGAGCCACCGCAGCATCTTAGCACCTTTGTTGATTTTGTAAAAGAATTCATTAGCTTCGCGGCCAATCGTAGCTCAGGCGCAGTCGGTTTACCTAATATTATTCCTTATATGTATTATTTTTGGAAGAAAGATTGCGCCACAGGTTATGCAACTAAAGACCCAGACTATTATGCTCGTCAGCAAATTCAGCGTTTTGTATATGCCGTAAATCAGCCATATGTGCGTGATGGTATGCAATCTGCTTTTACCAACTGTTCAGTATTCGATATGGCTTATCTTGAAGCTTTGTTTGGCGGCGCGCAATTTCCAGATGGTTCTTATATGATTGATGATCTAAAGGAAATTCAAGAGTTTCAAAAAGTATTTATGGAAGCCATCGCAGAGATACGCCAACATAATATGTTTACTTTTCCTGTATTAACAATCAGTTTATTGCGGAAAAATGGTAAATTTCAAGACGAGGAGTTTGCGCGCTGGGGCATTGAACATAATCGTATTTGGAGCGATTCTAATCTATTTATTGATGATAGTGTTAATTCTCTAAGTAATTGTTGCCGTCTAAAAAGCAATATCGAAGATTTAGGATATTTTAATAGTATTGGCGGTACAGCATTAAAAGTTGGTTCTGTAAAAGTATCTACCATTAATTTGGCGCGACTTGCATTAGAACATCCTAATAATGAAGATGAATATTTAACAGCACTAAAAGATCTCGTAGAACTAGATTGCAAAGCCCTTGATTGCGTTCGTCATATTATTCGTCGTAATGTAGAGAAAGGATTACTTCCTAATTTCTCTAAGGGCATTGTAGATTTTGAGCATCTTTATAATACAGTAGGTATTATCGGTATTTATGAAACTATGAAAACTTTTGGATATACGCGCGAAGATGAATTAGGAAATGTTTTCTATACCGATAAAGCAGATGCGTTTGGAAAGCGCATTTTCCAAGTATTGCATGAGACTAAAGATGCTTTTGCGGCAGATAAAGATTATAAAATTAATGTAGAGCAAATACCAGGAGAATCTGCTGCGGCAAAAATGCAAATTGCTGATGAGTTTTTCTATCCAGATACAGTAGTAAAAGATTTGCCACTTTATGGAAATCAATTTATTCCATTAGGTATTAAAACCACAATGATAGAACGCATTCGTATTGCTTCTCTATTTGATAGCTATTGCAATGGTGGTAGTATTGCTCACTTGAATATAGATGCGCCATTTGATAACTTTGAAAAAGCATGGGATGCAGTTAATTATATTGCAGATCAAGGTTTAACATATTTCGCTTTTAATACTAAGATTCAAGCTTGTGAACACAATCATGCGTTCTATGGAACAAAGTGTCCTATTTGTGGCGGCGATGTTGCTACTGAATATACTCGTATTGTAGGTTTCTATACGCCAATAAAAACTTGGAGTAAAGAGCGTAAAGAGGAGTTTAAATTAAGACAATGGGAACATATAAAATAACAAATATTACTGATATTACAGTAGAAAGACAATTAGATGATGGGTCTTGGGTTCCTGCCTCTCCAATTGAATTTTATTCTAATATTTTTATTAGAATATGGAGGAAAATTCAAAATGCGTTTAAAAGGAATAATTGACTATGATTGTACAAATTATAAAGAGCCATGTTTAACAGTAGAATTTCCATACTGCGATTTTAAATGTGATCGGTTAAATGGCTGCCAAGTTTGCCAAAATAGCGACTTGGCGGCCGAACCGGATATCGAAGTAAGCGGAGAATATATTTGGCAGCTTTACGAACAAAATCCTTTAACTAAAGCTTTTTGCTTTCAAGGATTAGAGCCATTTGATAGTTATATGGATTTAATTGAGTTAATTAAATTTATTCGTATTGATAAACAGTGTAATGATCCGATTATTATTTATACTGGATACGGGCAAGGTGAAGACTTCATAACAGAAATGAGTTTGCGGCATTATCACAATCTTATAATTAAATGGGGACGGTATGTTAAAGATCTAGAACCAAGATTTGACAATATATTAGGAGTACAATTAGCTTCTAATAATCAATATGCGGAGTTGATAAAATGAAAGTACATGTTAATCCAGATAAAGCACTAGTAAATACGATACGTACAGCTTTACAAGAAAATGATGGTTATTGTCCTTGCGTACATAATAGTCGTGGTAAAACTGAGTATAAGTGTATGTGTTATGATTTTTTAAATAATGTACAAGCAGGTGAAACTTGTCATTGTGGATTATATATTAAGGATGAAATATAATATTCAAATACTTGACATTTCCCCAGAATTCTGATATAATTAAGTATCAAGAGAAAAAGGTGATGATATGATTGCTATATTAATTGTCTGCTTAATTATTATTGGAGTTCTGGGGTATTTACTTTATTAGAAGCGTCAAATTAATTTAGATTTACTGGATGAATATAATCGACAACTTGAAGAAACAAAAGACTAGATTGACTTTCAAAAGAAAGCTCTTAATGCCTATGAAAGTAAATTACTTGATACTACAATTAAGTATAATACAGAGTATTAGAAATTAACTAACGCACGAGAATAGTTAGAAAACTGTCAGACTGCAACTTCCAAGGCCAGATAGGAATATAATGAGCTTGTTAATGTTAGAACAAAAGAAATTGATTAGTTAATGGATGAGCAGCGGCAACGCCGCTAGGAATCATTGGACGAGACTTTTAAAGAAAAGAAAGCAGTCTTAGAATCTGAATTAGATAAAACCTTAAAAGAATATGATAAGCAGGCTGAAGAAGCCAAGGAATGGATGGCTAATCAGATTGAAGAAGCACAAACAAAAGTTAAGGAATATCAGCTTGCAGAAGAACAATAGCGCGAACGCTTCTTAAGTTTGCGTAAACCACTTCTTCAGTATGAGATGGATAAATAGGCAAAATTATTTTATACCATATAGCTACCTGAAGAATATCGAGACGATATTGAATTCTTATTAACTACTGTTGCCGCAAAAGTACAACATCCGGATATTATTTCTAAGTTAGTTTGGGCTGAATATGTTAAGCCAAATTTGGATGATACTTTTAAGCGAATAGAGATTAAGGCAGAGCCCGGTATTTATAAGTTGACTAATCTAGATAGCGGGAAAGCCTATATTGGTAAGAGTACTGACATCAAAAAGCGTATCGCGGATCATTTTAAATCATCAATTGGTATTAAAAGTATCGCAGATCAAGCGGTACATCATGAGATATTAAAGACTGGATTTTGGAATTGGTCAATTGAAGCGCTTACTTACTGTGATAAAGATAAGCTTTCAGAGCTTGAAAAATATTATATTGAATTTTTTGATACTCAGACATTCGGATATAATCGTAATGCGGGAGGATAAATGGAAAATGATCTAATCAAGCGCTTTGCAGAAATTCAAAAGATGGATTATGCAGAAGCCGAAAAACTCGTTGGTGCTGATACTGAAGAAGAAATCATGAAGAAGATTACAGATTTCACAGTTCAAAAAATCAATGGCGGTATCAAGCTTAATCGTGCGCAAAGGCGTGCATTAGCTAAAAAGAATAAGGGTAAGAAAGCGCAAACGGCGCAAAAATCTCAAATTGACGAGATTAATGAAACCGCCGCTAAGCTTAATTACATAGATTTAATTCAAAAGCTAAGAAAATTAAATGAAGAAAAAGCAAAGGAGATCGAAGAAGATGGCGATGCAGAAACTGAAGACAACTGACACTTACAGGGTAGATACTGAAGAAGAAGCTATGGGCATGATTGAAGATGCTAAAGATCAGCAGATTTCTGGTGGATATACCCTTACTAAGTCTAGTTATACACTTAAAACAAAAAAATCTAAAGGAGAAATAGTTGATCAATGGTTTATCGTGTCAACTGAAAAAACCTTTGATAATTAATGGAGGAGAACATGAACGAACAGCTATTACAAGATCCTGGCGTAAAAACCTTTGTAGATTCTATACATGCTATTACTGATATGAAAGATGAGCTATTTACAGATGAGTCAATTGATGTTTTAATTAATAGCATTAATGAATCTTTTTCTAGCAATCAGAAAACACAAGCAATTAATCAGATTATAAAAAATTTAGAAGAGCAAGGTACTACTAAGGCAGAAGCCGCAGAAACTTTAAAATCATTAAAAGAATTTGTAAATACTATTGTATACGGTGATCAAATTCTTACTGGTAATAAGCGTAAGGCTATAGATGCGATAATAGCAAATATGTTTGAAATTTTCGATGTAGCTTTTGAAAAGTATCATTCATATGCAATTGAACTTCCAATTATGTTAGAGGAAGGCGCACAAATGCCCACTTATGCTCATGATGACGATGCCGCCGCAGATATGTATGCGTTTGAAAATATAACAATTCAACCTCATACACATGGTACCCCAGTAGCGACAGGGGTACATATTCAACTACCAGAAGGATGGGTAGCCTTTGTCCTACCTCGTTCTAGTATGGGCGCGAAAACACCCCTACGTCTAAGCAATAGTATGGGCGTAATTGATAGTGGCTATCGCGGCGAAGTACGCGCAATTTATGATAATATCAGCGATGATCCATATGAAATTCATAAGGGCGATCGTATCGCTCAGATGCTAGTAATGCCTTCTTACCGCTTTAAGGCGAATGTTGTCGATTCTCTAACAGATTCTGATCGTGGAGAGGGCGGATTCGGCTCTACCGGAACCTAATGGCATCAATTAATATATACACAGTCCAAAATGCCTTAGAAGCGGAAGGATGGAAACTTATAAGCGATAGTTATAAGAATTTAAAAACGCCACTTGATATGCAATGCCCGTAGGGGCATGTGTAGCAGCAAACATTTGAGTATTGGCGCAAGCATAAGATGTGCGATATTTGTATGGCTGGTGATCCATATAAAGTTAAAAAAAATAAGGTGCCGCAAAAGAGTGAAAATACAACACGTATTCTTGCTCTTGATGCAGCTACTGGGACTACAGGATATGCTATTTATGATAATCGGACATTAGTTGGATATGGTATATTTAAAACTAGTACTACCTTACCAGCTACTGAGCGCATAAACCAAGTGAAAAATTGGCTTAAAGCCGCATTAAAAGAATGGGAGCCAGACTTCGTTGGAGTTGAAAATATTTAGTTATAGAAGTATGGACAAAGAGAAACTTAGGCTCAAGTTAAAACATTTCAGACGCTAGCTAATTTACAAGGCGTGATTTTGGATGTACTATTTGAAGCTTGTATAGATCATGATTTAGTATATCCTAGTGAATGGCGTTCTTATTGCGGCGTGAATGATGGTGATGCACATCGAGAGTCTAAGAAGAAATAGGCACAAGCCAAAGTAAAGATTTGGTACAAAATGGATTGCACCGAGGATGAGGCCGATGCTATTTGCATTGGAAAATATTTTAGTAATAAAATCAAAGTACATAGTACTTGGGGAGAAGATATATGATTAGAGTAGAATTAAAAGATATTCTAGAAGGACAAGAAGTATTACACAAGCTAAGTAACGAACAGGTGCCTGGGAGGGTAGCTTTTCGTATTGGCAGGCTCTTAAAGAAGTTAGAAGAATCTTTAGGAACATATAATGAAGTGCGTATTAATATATTACAAAAGTACGCCATGCGCGATGAAAATGGTGAATATAAGTTTAATGATAAAAATGAATATCAGTTTGACAATGATAATCTAAAATTATTTATCGATGAAATGAATAAGTTAATTTCAGAAGAAGTTGAAATTGAAGCAGATCCAATTGATTTTTCTGATATTGAGAATATTAATTTTACGCCTTCTGAAATTACATTATTAGAGCCATTTTTGAAGATTGAAAATGAATAAAAAAAAGAAAGGCCCGGACGTTTATAACGTCCGGGCTTATTTTTTTATGAATGAGACTATACAGTATTTGTACAGTTAGACGCGCAAGTGTTAGCACAGCCTTGTGTACATGTCGTTCCACAACTAGTATAACAGTCACCAGTGCATGTCGCTTGACATCCACCTGAGCATCCAGTTACACAGTCATTTCTACATATATTAACACAAGTACTATTACAGCCACCAGTACAACTACTCTTACAATCAGCGGTATTGGTAGTATCACATTCACCAGTACAATCATTACTACAAGAAGTGCCACACCCGCTTTTACAAGCAGTACTACAGCTATTACAAGAAGAAGATTCAGTATAAATTGGACTGCCATCACTACTTGTGCCACTTTCTGTATAGTTCGTCGCAGTTTCAACAATTTTCTTTTGTAATGCCTCCATTTTAGCCAAATTAATTTTTACTTTTTCTCCATTAATTTTTTTCAAGGTAATTGTTCCCTTTTTAGTATTAACTTCAACATTACAAAAACATTCGCCATATTGAGAACTCTTATAACCATCTATTGTACATTTAGTAATCGTACTATGGGATAATAATCCTCGCTCAAGTCCTTTAGCAGTTAAATCAAAATTACCAAGTTTACCATTATTAACTTTCATATAACCATCAGATGCCCGAACACTAAAAGTAACATCAGAATCACTTACCTTTGTTAATGTTTTTCCATTCTCTATTATAGATGCTTTTAAAGTTGGCTCATTAGAGTATGTATATACCACATATTTAGCTATATCTGTTGGATAGGCTGCTGCCAACTATGTATACCATTCCGCTGTAGGGCTATTAGAAAAATCATACATAATTGGCTTATTATTATATAATACGTTTTTTCCTTTGTCATTAGTAATATAAGTTTCAGTATAGCTATATAAAACTGTAGTATTATCATCTAATTTTGCTTGCAGTGCTATAGTTGTAGTATGTTTTGGTCGGACAGAAACTATTTCAGGCAAATATTCTATAATATCTTTTCGATTTTCAGCAGTTACTTTAAACGAATTGCCTTTATCTCCAGTGACATAATAGAAAGTATCACTGCCACTAGTTTGATAAGCAACATAATCTTTGTTATCCTTAGTTACTGTTAAAGGAGCTGTCGAGGTAACGCCAGTGAGCTCAATACCTGCATTCGTGCCGTCTCCTCTTAGGTACATTTTATTATGATGTATGTTATCTTGACTAATTTCCCATCCACCAATTCTACCAGAAGAAGTATAAAGAGTCCCTTTAACATATAATTTATTATCTTTATACTAAATACCAGAACAGTCATCTCTCATATACCAAGGAGTAATAACTGGATATTCTGTTACACCTGTGCCTATACCAAAAGTAGTCTCAAAGATATCCTCATTCTAATTCTTCTTCTTATTCGTATGTAAATAGAAATTTTTTGCGGTAATGTCTAACTCCTTTGATACAGTAATATGAGGAGTATCATCATCTTCGTCAACATCAATGGTTATAATTGCCGCATTGCCCTCTTTCTAATAGAAACCAAGCTTATTGCTATTTGCAGCAAAATAATTACTTGTTCCATCAGCTCTAAATTCAGTTGCATAAACTTTACCATTAATATATAAACCATTGTTATTTAATAATAAGTTTACATTCGCATTAAAAGTTGCTGATAATAAGGCATTTTTAATATCTGTAATACCATTTAAATTACTTCCAATAGCAAATACAGTACCACCCAATGTACTAGTAACATCGGTCTATAATTTAAAGTTATTAGCATTAATATACAGATTTGCCAAAGTACCAAGGTCAATACCATCACTAGCTATTCGTACATAAGATCCTGTTGATGCGCGTAATTGAGTCTTAGATTGAGTAACATCAATGCTACCGCTGCCAATTGTAATACCATTATTATTCATTAAAATAGCATTAATACTATTGCCGCTACGGGTAGCAAAACCAATACTATTTTTAGTAAATAGTGCGCCGACAAGGCCGCTAGAAGTGCCAGTTATGCTATAAGTATGGTTAGTCCATTTAGAACTATCCCAAGTAGTACCACTAGTATGAGCAGTTGTACATTTATAATACTTATTCTCATGCGTAACAATATTGCCAACAGCATAGGATGTTGACTTCTGCCATTCTGACCCTATGTTCTCTCCAGCCGCGATCATAACATGGTCTTGATTCAGTTCAATTGCAGTACTAGTGTTTGCCTATATAGAAGAATAACCTAAAATTAAATGCTAATCATTTAATTCTACAGATGCCCCAGATACATCAATGCCCAATGGGGCATCTACATTTGTACTATACCTACCGCCACCAGAAAATAATCTAATACCTTTTCCGCTACCAATCCATATTCCATTGTCTGGACTAATATCAATCGCGGAAGTAGAGCTTAGATCATTACGAGAAGTTAGCATTGTAATTCTATTATTTCCACGCATTAAGATATCTGCTGAACCCATTTCAATTTTTGATGGACGTATTAGTACTTTAGAAATTCCATTATCGTTACTATTAATAGCATTTTGTATTGTATTATATGCATCTTGTGTCTTAGAAAAACTAATAGCAGAGCTTACTAAATTAATTCCTCCAGTAGTATAATCAGGACTTGAAGCAATATTAACAGTAGTACCACCTATATTTACCTACTTATTACCAACTATATCAACTCTATCATCAGCGGCAATATAAACATTGCCGCCGCTATTTAAATTAATTTCATTTTCTGCCTATACATCAACAACACCATTAACGGTATCTATCTATAGATTAGAGCCTCGTATCGCTGCGAGAGTACCATCATATGTACGAGTATACCCATAGCCACTCTTTGATTCCGTAGAATCCGCCGTAGCAACATAACGACCAATTTCTTTGCCATTCTGGTCAGTCTATATCCATATGTCGCCAGTCTTAAAGTAAGCGGGCTATACTGAACCATATACTACTTTAGGCGCGAGTTCTCTTGCAATCTAACTAGCAAATCCCTATAAAATATTAATATTTTCTATTGCTAATGAACTAGTTCGATTAATTGTAGTGCCTGCAGAAGCTAATATTTCACCTGCTTCAGTAAACAATGCAGTTAATTTATCCAGAACAACTTGACTGCTATCAAAATAACTATCTAAATAAGCCCTTATAATATCATTATTTAATGATAATGTATTTTCTACACTTCCAGCTTTTAAAGACAAAGTACCACCAGCTAATGCAGATAATATACCGCCGCTTTGCTACATTGCCTGTGTCTAAGCTACTATGGTAGAAAACAAATCCTCAAATTTAGTTTCATAATTCTTAATCTCTACAGTATCTTCCCAAGGTTTATCTAGGGACATTGTAACAGTAGATATATAACCACTAACATATTCTAACTATAAATCAATATCATTTATATGAACAATTTGATTTAGACGATTATAGGCTGTATGAATTAATTCAGGATTCAATAAACTTAATTCAATTTCATATGATACTTTTGGCTTAGAATTTTCATTCATTATTTTTAATGAATCCAAATATATAGCCACATCTAAGTTAGATAAACTATACGCAATAGAACATTCAGTTGTTGCGGTGTATGGGGCTTTAAGTAAAATTTCAGGTTTAAGTGTTAGATAATATCCTATACCAGAAGAAGTTAGGCCAGTAGATCTATCATCTACTACTATACTATAATCTTCATAATTTTGCAATAAATACGAGTTAGCTACAACTTTAACTTCATCCTATTTTAATTTCAATGAATTAAAATAAAAACGAGGATATTCTCTAACATATTGATATTCCTGCGGAGTCGGGGTTCCAGAAACTGCACGTTGTCCAATAAATAAATTAGAACCACTAACAATATGTCGATTTGTCCATGAATTAGGAATAACCATTCCATCAGAATCATATTCTACTAAGCCTATAAAAGCTAAATATTCTGCATCTTTATTCTGATCTAAAGTTCTAGTTGTTGTAACAACGGCTTCATCATCAACACTAATAGTGCTTACTGTATACTTACCAGTACGAATAAAGTTAATTGTATTATTATCTAATGTTTTTGCGCCGGTTACAATTAAAACAGGTTTTCTAGTCGCAGGACGCCCACGAGTGGAAACCCATCCTAATTCACAATCTGCGCCGACTCTAAAAACATTATACATAGTCGCTTTTAAAGAATCTTTCCATTCTTCTGCATTTTCAATGCTACCCTCTGTTTTACCCTCAATTTCTTTAATCGTGGATACACTTGAAGGAGTACAATATACGAAACATAAATCCGAAAGATGAGAACTATATGTTTCAATATCACCGCTTAAATCAATAACTAAATGCTATTCCATATCGCCTGCGGTATTAGCGGTATAAATTAAGGGCTCTTCATTATCATAATATTTAGCACTATCCCATTTAAACTCTAAAAATCCACTCTTGCCAGGTAGAGTCTATGCAGAATTGGAAGTTATTGTTATTGTATCACAATATAGGTCACCATAATCATGATAATTTTCGGGATCCCAATATCCTTCACGTAGCGCCGGCCCCATCATACGTTCAAAACTATCAATAGCTTGCTATTTTTGCGCGAGTAATACCGTTTCTTGATGATATAAATTAGGGCAGCTCTCTGATACTAAATTTACATCATTTGAATCGCCATTTAAATAATATTCAAATTTTTCAACATTAGCCTTGGCCGTAGCTAATGCTTTCTAATCACGACTTAATCTAGTCTCCCATACTTTCTGTACTTTATCCCAAGCTAAAGTCGGATTGTAATATCCTTTTATCCAAATCTTATCACTTTCTTTTAGCTTAGTAGGGGCAGTAATATTTTTAATACGTGTAATATTCTAAAATTCATCTCTATCAAACTAATATGATGAAATTAAACCTGAAAATTGATTTTCTGATTCACTAAAGTCACAATTTTGATAAAGCTTTAAAGTATTTTCTTGTAAACCTTCCCAACGGATGTTGATATAAAATCCTCTTGCTTTTTCATACAGTACGGTGCAACCTACACCATCAAGACGAGTAAAGCCAGTGCCGTCTGTTATAGCCGCACGCTCTTGTCCAGCTTCTGTATATCGCTCTTGATCTAACTCAACCGCTTTTTCAAGTGTTGTTACTTTAGCTTTTTCCTCATTTAGCTAATTTTCTACTATTCGGATACGTTCCTACAATTCTTTAAGACTAGTATTAATTTTATGTAAAGTTACTTTATATTTAGATACTTCATCATACTAATCATCAGAAATAGCCTAAATATCGTGTAAATAATCAAAATTTAATAAATAATCTTCACCGCTTTCGTTCGCATCAATATCCATAATAGTAACATAGTCATCATTATAGTCTACAGACTTAACGAACATTTTAGTAATTACATCGGCGTTATCAACTGTACGTTTTATACTAGCAGATGAATAAGGGTATGTTAAATCTACATGCCCAGCGATATCATATAAGTAATTATTATAATAAATAACTTTTCTGCCAGTAATCTAATAATTCTAATCATGTTCATACTCATATCGACAAAAAACGCCAAATTGTTCGGCTATAGCTTGCGTTAAATTATAAATATTACTTTCAGATTCAGTAATAATACGACATTTTTCTTGAGTAGCCTAAACGCCTCTAGGAGTTAACGTATCAGATGCGGTTACATTCCAAGAAGTTACATATTCATCTTCATATACAACATTAGACTTTTTATAAGCACCATCGCTATTAGTACTAAATGCAGACCAATCCATTTGTACTTCATATGTCCAATTAGTTCTCCACTAACCATTACTATCTTTAAAAATTAAATCATTCCAAAACTAAATATTATTAAGCGGCATATCTGCTGCTACCATGCCGTTTTCTGTCCATTCATCTAATGCGTTTATATAATTTTGTTCAGATAGAGCAAGACGATATCCAATTTTACCTAATTCATTAAATGCTAAGCCTTCTGTAGTAATATTTAACATAACATTATCGCTTGTATGTTCCTATACAACTTCAGTAACTAAAAATTCTAAAACTTTTTCGACCTCTGTGTTCTTATTAAATATTACTTTTAACTTATGCATATTCGCCTCTAAAGGCTAATTTTCTAAATGCAGCCACATCGGATTAGCTATTTTAGTCGCACCATTATAATAAAACTTAGGAATGGAAAAGGTAAAACTTTCAGTGCCATCATCATTTAAAGTTACCTCTGGTGACTAAATCTAACCTTTACAATCTAATTCGGACCACTTTAAGACAGATATAAATCTGTCCTAAAGTGTCCAAATAGAAACTTCATAGCTGCGTATTTTTTGTTCAGCCATGATTTATCCTCCTTTTACTCCTTATAAATATAAATTTTTAAATTCAAAATGTAAATCTTCTAGGCCATTTACTACATCATGCACAATCATATAAGCATAATCAGGATGAGCGCTTTCCCAAGCCTATACCTAGAAATTTTTATCTAATACATTTCTTTCATCTAAAATTAAGTAGCAACTCTTCACCATATCTCCAACATTTTCTTCGCTTGTTATTGCATAATTTTCAACCTACATGCCATTTGTAATTGACTTTATCTAGGCTTTTAATCCCTAGCTAGAATCTAGATTAGAAATACGGCTAGCATCACGATATGTAAATCTCCCAATAGCCAAACCAGTCTTTCCATCAAAAGTAAACGACGCGGGAAAAGGCTCTTCATTATTATCACAAATTAACATCGCCATACCCTAAATAAACCC
>Ga0247611_10001585_pt1 | contig 40100 bp, 39 predicted proteins | sample 177DNAGHGhighgp2_FD_192422 | JGI IMG/M metagenome (GOLD analysis project Ga0247611, IMG submission 192422) | Sheep rumen microbial communities from Palmerston North, Manawatu-Wanganui, New Zealand - 1770 DNA GHGhigh gp2 | ecosystem: Host-associated > Mammals > Digestive system > Stomach > Rumen... | reverse complement strand
CGAATGAGAACCCAAGCATTGGCATCATTCTCTGCAAAGAGGCTGACATGGAAGTTGTACGCTATGCTCTGAATCGCAGCATGTCGCCTACGATGGTGGCTCTATATAAAGAGCAGTTACAGGTTGGCAGTGTTATTCAGCGTAGCCTTGTTGAGTTTTGTAAGTTCCTAAAGAAATGACTTCGGATTGGTAAACTAAAACTAAGGTTATTTATAGCGGAAGCCATGAAGGAGATGAAGTATGTCAATATGTTCAACCAAGGTATAAGACGTGTGCAGGATATGTTGCTTGAAAATGGCAACAAGGAGGCTGTTTTTGATGTGTCAAAGTTGACTGCATTTGAAGTGACTGTGCCTTCAACTGTGGATGTCACTCAAGATGTCCCTCAAGATGTCCCTCAAGATGGCACTCAAGGTGACACTCAAGATGATACTCAAAGTGATACTCAAGGTGATGCACTTGATATATGGATTGAAGATCAGATTAGGAAAAATCCTAAAATTACTACAGAAGAATTAGCGACATTAAGCGGTTTTACGTCTAAAACAATAAAGAGGCATATCAATAAACTCGCTCATATCAAATATGTCGGCAGTGGCTATAGTGGTCACTGGGAAATTATTGAAGACAATGCAGAGGCGTAATTGAGAGACAATGAAAGTGGAGTATCTTGGCAATCAGGAACTGCTGCAACTGAGGAAGACTGCCTTCTTGGCTTCTAGCACCATCTCTTCGGAAACGGTGCTGCAAGTGTATGACTGGGCAACAGAGATGCGCAATCGAGGGGAGTGTGTGGTCAGCGGTTTCAGTAGCAAGTTAGAGCAAGACGTGTTTCATTTCCTATTGAAAGGCAGTCAGCCCATTATCATTGTGCTTGCACGAAAGATGTATAAGGTTATTCCTAACGAACTGAAAGAGCCATTGGCCCAGAACCGTCTATTGATCATCTCCGTTAGTACTGCCATCCGCCAGTCAAAGATGACTGCAATGACTAGGAACAGATATGTATGTGAAATGGCAGACAGGATTCTGTTCGTTGGAGTGACCGAACAGAGTAGTTTGTATCCCTATAAAAATGAATATCGCAATAAACTTGAAAAAAATATATGACACCATTTGGCAAGAAGGAATTTGTTTTGCATCTTTGCAACCAAGATGAGTGTTCTTCGCAGAGCGAAGCGACCATAGGTCGAGCGCAGTCTTATGTCCTTATATCTTTATCTGTCCATTGGCATATCTGTTTTTAGAGTTACACCTTGTATTATATATATGCTACCTCTTATTCTTTCCGAACAGGTCTGAATGAGTACCTGTATTCGTCATCAACAACACCAAATCTCTGTCGTTTTGGTCCCATACAAGAAGCCAGTTGGAGGTGATGTGACACTCCCAATAGCCTTCGTATTGGCCGTGAAGAATGTGAGGATTATATTTCTCAGGTAGATGACCCTCAGTGGCAAGAATTGTGAGCACATCAGTCAACAACTGCTCATCGTAGCCTCGCTTGAGGCAACGCTTGAGCGAGCGTTTGAATTCGCCGGTATAGCGAAGGTTGTATTTCATGCCTTGCACTGCTTGATAAGGTCTTCCACACTATCGGCTTCATAGACACGGCCATTCTTGATGTCGTCAATGGCTCTGTCCATACCCGTCTTTGCCTGTTGCTTCAGCGTTACGGAGGTTACCCCTCGCAGCATACTGATGGCCTGACGTATCTGGTCAAGCATCGAGACATCTTCTACGGAAACTGTCAGTTGGGTCATTTTCTTCCTTGCTTAATGTTCTAATTCCTGTTATATGTGTACACGGCTATGCGGCATGGCCCATCTCGTAAAGTCTTTCTGGGGCAATGTCAGCACCGTTCTTCCAGAGAATCACGTGCCTTGTCTAATTTGCTGTTGCAAAGATATGAATAATAATTGAGACCAAAAATATTTCGGGCGGAAACTTGCTTTTTTTATGTTTTCGCCCGAAATAATAATCCAAAGCATGATATTTATCTTTAGTCATCTTTCGCCTCTTCGAATAATTGATTGTTATCCAATGTCATGTACTCATGGCTCCTCACAAGCCTTCTAGGAACTAATCGCATAATAATCCAACCATTAAAAGCGGGCGGGAATCTAAAAACAACCATAGTTTGTACCTTTGCCAGCAAATAATAGATCATCAATATGGAACAGAAGCTTATTGCGAGAGACCGAGAGTGCTCTATGCTACGGGACTGCATGGAGTCAGACCGCTTTTTGAGTAACTTTGCGAATAATCGCGAAGTTCTTAGCCAAGCTAAGCGTCACAAGTGCCGGATCCTCTGGCTCGGCAAAAAAATAAATGCGATTTATTTTCTGCCACTTTTTGCAATCTTGTGCGACTGCGAAAACAAGTTGTTTGAAACCGATAGGGTTCTGACAACAATCCATCATTCTCCGGAAAAGTACTCCTTTGCCAAGTCAATGGCATCCAAACGGAGATTTTCATCTTCCTCCTTCAAAGCGGCATACACTCCATCAGCCAGCCAGAGCGTCATCAGTTCCTTCTCGTCAACCTTATACAGCTCCGCCAACTTAGGCACCTGGTCGCGTCTTACACGTCGTGCTCCCAACTCCATCTTACTATACATGGGCATGTCCGTCCCCAGCAATTCAGCCAACTGCCGTTGCTTCAATCCTTGTTCCAGTCTCATGGCCTTTATCTTCGGCCCAAACATACCGTAAATTCTTTTATCCTTCATATTGTTCCAATTATCTTATTTGTTCTGTGAAATCTTATTGTATAGTGCCAACCCCTTAACCGTCAAAAGATACTTCTGACGCGGATGCCGAGGTGAGCTCGGATATAACAGACGAACATATTGCCCTTCCTTAGCCGGATTGAGATATACTTTCAAAAAGTTATCGCGTCCTTTCATCGATAAAGTCTCCATCATTTCCTTTACAGACATTTGTTGTTCCCCTATAGCAAGAACGAGTTGCTGTATATTGTGATTGTCTGTATCAAATTGATTATGTACTTTACCCGAACTTGTCCCGAACTTGTCCTTATTTGTCCGCTATTTTATGGTTCAATAAATACAGGAGTTCCTTTGTCATTTTCAGGATTTATATCTATCAATTTCTCTATAAGTTGATGATTAACTAAATGTCTTAAGTCCATGTTAAGTGGTTCGATTGAGAAAATCATGTAACTTTTGCGAGGATTCTTGTTAGGATAATCCATTGCCTTCAGTTCTTCCTTGCCCATCTCCTTATGACCAGTAATAGTATAGGCAGATAGTTTATTTGGTTTTCCAAAATCATAAAGTACTAACAAAGATGTCCTTTCAAACATTTCTCTATACTCCTCCATAGAGCCCTTGGTCTTACCCAACCTCACATTATATATATTATGCGAGAGAATCCACTCCTTCTGCTTCTTGTTCTTTGCACACCCCACAAGGATAGTCTTATCGCCACCGAAAAAGTCAATGATACTTTGATCAAAACGATTCCATTTATAGCATTCAAAAGGTTCTGCAGCCATCATCATATCACTATCTTCTTCAAATTGAGGATACATCTTCACAATATGCGTCTCTGGTTCTGCAATGACGTTCTCATCGTCATCTGCCCACTTGTTGCACTGTGCCATCACCGTTTCCAGAGCCTTTTCCTGCCCTTCTGGCGGGTACTTGTATTTCTTCAAGAGTCGCTTTACCAATACACGCATCTTGGCACGTGCCGATTCCTTGCGGTTCCAGTCAATGGTGCGATTACGTCTCAACTGTTCTGTCAGTTCACGGGTGAGTGCCACAAACTGCTCGTCGGTATAAGCCTCGCGGATGCCCTCTGGTGATGATAAAGCATCGTAGAAGGCTTTTTCTTCGACTGTCAAACCCAGTTTGTTGCTTTCTTCCTCGTTCTGCTTGATTTCCTCAGCCATCTTCAGCAGTTCTTCAATGACTTCCTCATTGGTAAGCATCCCCTTCAGATAGTTGGAGAGAGCCATGTTTAGCAGGTCTGAGAATTTTTTACTCTGTACTACATTGGTTCGCTCAAAACTGTGTATGCGTTCCTTCAGCAAGCGTTCCAATAGTTTCACGGCAAGGTTCTTCTCCTTCATCTTCCGTATCTCCTTTTGGAATGCCTCCTCAAAGAGTGAGAAGTTTGCACCTTCCGACTTAAAGAGGTTGATGACGCCCTGGCTTTGGATGCTCTGCTCCAGGAGATGGCTGATGCGCTCGTTAATGTCTTGTTTGGTAATCTTACCTTTCTGAGCCAGACGAGACAACAGCACACGCACGGCATCCATGAAGGCCACTTCCTGTTTCTCTTTTGGCTCAGCCAACGAGCGGCAAAGGGTCAGTGCATTGTGCAGCAGTTGGCTCTCCTTCATGAAGTCCTTCATCTGTTCCGCACGTTGAGGTGCAAGCATGAAGTTAACACCGCCTTTGATAAGCTGTGCCCTCTCTGGGTCTGAGCCATTGTAGAATATGCTATAATCAAAGCCAAAGAACAAATCACGACAGATTTCAAGCTTTTCTTGGAACTTTAGCCGTGCTGTCTTATTGATGTCAGGGTCACCAAACTGCTGACGGTCGCGCTGCGTGTAGTCCTGCATGGCCTGTTTCAAAGCTCCTGCAATACCTACATAATCGACAATCAAGCCACCCTCCTTTTCTGGGAACACACGGTTTACGCGGGCGATGGCCTGCATCAGGTTATGTCCCTTCATCGGCTTATAGACATACATCGTTGCCAGCGAAGGCACATCAAATCCCGTCAGCCACATATCCACCACGATGGCAATCTTCATGGGCGATGCATCCTCTTTGAACAGTGCTGCATACTCCTTGTTCATCTTGGGCTGTATCACATCGTGCCACTCTTCCTTGTCCGTATTGGCAGCACTTGCCACCACATGAACTTTCTCCGTCCATTCGGGGCGAAGTTCCAGTATCTTGCGATATATCTTCACCGCAGCATCCTTGTTGTAGGCCACAATCATAGCCTTACCCGTCAACTCCTGTTGACGGTTCTTTTCATAATGGTCTATGATGTCGCGGCAAAGGCTGTCTATGGTGTCAGGATGACATAGTATCTGCTTGATGCCACTGTTGTCCTGCCGTGCCTTGTTGATTTGTTCCTCGGTGGCACCTTCTTCAGCCAACCGGTCAAACTCATCATCCAGTTTCTTCAGCACATCCTCGTCCAGTTTCAGATTAACCACACGACTCTCGTAATAGACAGGACGTGTTGCACCATCCTCCACGGCTTGTGTCATGTCATAGACATCGATGTAGTCGCCGAACACCTCCTTGGTGTCGCGGTCGGCTTCACTGATAGGCGTACCCGTAAAGCCGATGAACGACGCATTAGGCAGCGCCTCACGCATTAGCAGCGCATAGCCTTTCTTCATGCGCTCGGCTTTCACGTCCCAATGTTCGTCACCATATTGTGAGCGGTGGGCTTCATCGGTGATGACGATGATGTTCTCACGCTCAGAGAGCAAGCCAGTTCCTTCCTCAAACTTCTGTATCGTCGTAAAAATGATGCCGCCCGTCTGCAGGTCTTTCAGTTTGCGCACCAGGTCCTCGCGTCCGGCAGTCTTGGTCAACTTACCTTTTTCGTTCAGGTCGAAGCCCACACGCTGAGGTTCCTGCCGCAGGAACTTCTGGCATCCTGCAAACTGCTCATACAGTTGCTGGTCCAGGTCGTTGCGGTCGGTCACCACCACGATGGTGCATTGCGGGAACTGTTGAATCAGCCTATGCACATAGAACACCATCGACAATGACTTACCGCTGCCCTGCGTATGCCAGAACACCCCAATCTTGCCATTGCCCCCAATTGCCTCGTGCGTCTTGGCAACAGCCTTGTTCACGGCAAAGTATTGGTGATAGGCAGCCATAATCTTTGCCGTGCGTCCGTCCTTATGGTCGAAGCACAGGAAGTTTTGCAGTATATCAATCAACCTCTCCCTACGAAAGATGCCTTCAAAGAATGTCTCATAGTCAATGACCTCTGCCGATTCCGTTTTGCCATCCCTGCTTTTCCATTCCATGTAGCGGTTCTGCTTGGCGGTGAGTGTTCCGGCTTTCGTGGTCAGCATGTCGCTGGTTACGGAGAAAGCATTATAGACAAACAGCGAGGGGCATTTCTGCTGATATTGCTTGATTTGCAGATAGGCATCGTCTTCCTCCACGGTGTCGTTGGCAGGCGATTTCAGTTCAATCACCACCAACGGAAGACCATTCACGAAGACAACGATGTCGCAGCGTATCTTCTCTTTCTCCACGACGCGCCACTGGTTGCACACCTTGAACAGGTTCTGCGAGGGATGTTCGAAGTCAATGAGCTTGACCAATGCCGTCTGGTTACGACCGTCATCCACAAACTTCACTTCCACACCGTTTTGCAGGTAGTCCATCATCTGCTCATTCCGCTGTTCCAGCGTTCCCTCGTTCACATGGGTCACGATACGGTAAGCCTCTGTCAGCACCTCATCGCTCATACTCGGGTTTAGTTTGCGCAATGATTGTTGCAAGTCAGCCACATACCACGGCTCGCGGAAGTCTCGTTCCACGTCGTAGCCGCACTCATACTGGTAGCCCATTCGCTTGAACAGGTCTATCAGCGTCTGCTCATAGCTGTCTTCTGTGAATTGGTTCGTGCTCATATCGTCTCTATTGCTCTTTTATCTTGATTTCTGCATCGATAATAAAGATGTCGCCTTCCGCATCTTTCAACACATTACGCGGGACAAGATCCCAAGCTTCGTATTGTGCATTTTCAAATCGTCCGTTTGCCGTCTTGCAGAACCCCAAAGCCGCCATATACGTGTCTATCTCAATAGACGTTGCTGGTGTAGCATTCTTCACAAGCCGTTGCTGAAGTACAGGCATGACGGTTCGGCCGTCAAACCCTGTAAAGGCGTAAATAGAATAAGCGGTGTCGTAAAACAGGATGTCGAGAGGACTTACATGTTTTTCGCCATCTCGAAGTTGCGCTTCATATAGTTTGCAGCGTCTACTGAGTTCAGCGGCGACTTCAAGGATTCTTCTATTTTCCTGAGTTTCCGCTCCACTGCTTCCTTGTGAAATTGATTTAGAAATGTCATATGCCATTATTTTTCTGCAAAATTAAACATTATACTTCGAAATACTTCGTTTATCACGATTCTTTTTTCTTTTATTATCACTCTATCTTTATTTCGCCAGACATTAGGCGAGGGAGAAGGGTGTCTGCCAACGGCCTGAAAGGCCAAAGAGCAGTCAGCCCAGGGCACCGCTCTGGGTATCTGTAAAGACGCGCAACCTTCGCCCTGAAAGGGCAAAAGCATTCTGCCCCGATGGAATCAATCCGAAAACACATATTTCTCACAATATTCAATGTTATACAACTTCAAAAAACTGATGTATTCATCGCGGAACGACACCTTCTTGTGGTGCACCGTCTGATTCATCACATATTGCCTCGTCTTCTCCACAACAGACTGACTGACAGAAAATGCCGCATAGCCGCCCTGCCAAGCAAAACGATCATATTTCGGCGTTAACGTTTTCACCCACCGGCTACTGTTACGTTTCATTTCTTCAACGACGTGCGCCACCGATTCTGTTTTTGAAAACATCAGCAATACATGCACATGATTGCCAATACCACCCACGCACAGCACCTGACAACCGGTAGAGTTGACGAGCGACCCGATATATTGATGGAGGCGCGGCAGATGCTCGCTCTCTATCTCTGGACTTCCTGTTTTTATATGGAAGATGATGTGAAGATATATCTTACATAATGATTGTGCCATATTGATATTGATTTTGCTAGGGCTGGTTGCTTTTGCCCCAGGGTGTTGCCCTGGGCTGGTTGCTTTTGCCCTTACAGGGCGGTTTTGTTTGATACGTGTTCTTTTGACCCAGGGCAACGCCCTGGGCTAACCGCGAATTGGCCTTTCAGGCCGTCCACAGAGAGTTCGCCAGACATCAGGCGAGGGAGAAGGGTATCGCGGAGTTCGGCGAGGCGGCGTGATTCTTCTTCTTTGTTCCTTATTTGACTATCAAGTGGGTTCGCAATTTCCTCAAACTTTTCAATGTATCTAATCTCTGGTACAATAATACGTAATCCCTCCAACGTCTTTTTGTTAATACTTCCAAATACCGTGCCCTCTCCGTTATACTGTTCAAATACAGATTTCAGTGATTTAACGAGATACAGGATATAAGAAGGATAATTATTCGAACCTATAGCAGCAAGACCTCGGCCTATACAGCATCTTTCATTGGCAATATTTACATCACCGACTGGAGCGCGAACACTCAGAAGAATATTTCCTTCTTCAGCATACCGCTTAGGTTCTGTTGTGAACAAGTTTCGATGTGGAAAACGATATCCAAATTCTGCTCTACCTTGATAAAAGACTTCTCCTTCTCCGCTTACATTGTAGCTTGTCCCTGATGGTGAAGTCCCCATTGTTATATTAGCAAGATCCGATAGAGTTCCAACTCTCCACCCTTGCGGAATCATCCCCAATTCAGACTCCACAAAAGGCTGGTCACGGAAAGGCTCAAAGTCAACGAACCACGACTTAAACAGAGCCTGTGCCTGCTGCTCTAAATTATCGTTTATCCGTCTGTTCACCTCGATTTTTTCATCAAGGGATTTGAGAAAATGCGAAATTCTATCTCTTTCTTTTCTTCCTGGTGCCTTAAATCGAAAATCCTCAATGTTTGCTTTTGTAATCATCCTCACTGTTGTTCCTGACTGACAAGAACGAATGTGATTCACATACAAAGGAGTTTTTAAAAGCCAATAAATATATTCGTTACTAAAGTCTGACTCGTTGTCTACTCGATATAAATTGGCTCCAATTATAATCTTCTTCTCACTTAATTCATTAGGAATGATTGCAGGCATACCAAGGATAGGGAGATTATCAGACTGTTGGCGTGTTGCTAAGACTATATCTCCTACGTGAGCACAATATCTGTCAGCACAATCTCCTGCATAAGGTCTTGCTCCAGATAATAGGAATCTTTCTTTGAATGAAACAGACCCCATCCCTAATAGGACATTTTCACCAAATCCGATCATACTACCTTTGTAAGCGAAACCGCTCTTTATAGCAATAATGTCTCCAAGTCTATATTCTTTCCACTCTTCCATAAATGAGAATTTACATATTCAACAATTGTTTTAGCTATTGGCGAATATCTGGAGTCCTTGCGCCCCGCAGGGGCAATGAGCGGTCAGCCCTGGGCAACGCCCTGGGGATGATGCACCACGCCAATCCCCCCCATCGCCCTGAAAGGGCAAAAGCATCCTGCCCTATGGCGCCGCCTTGGGATTTAATCCGACAAAACATACCGTTCATCATATTCGATTTTGTATAGCCGCAAAAACTCCAAATACTCATCTCGAAAACTTTGTTTCTTGTGATGCTCCACCTGATTCCTGATATACGCAATCACCGTGTCAACCTGTGACTGACTTACGGAAAACACACCGTAGCCCCCTTGCCAAGTGAACTTCTCATATTTGGGAGAGAGGGTCTTTATCCACCGGCTACTGTTGCGTTTCATCTCTTCTATTATATGTGCTACGGTTTCGGTTTTTGAAAACATCAACAATGCATGTACATGATTTCCCGTGCCACCCACACATAACGCCTGGCACCCGGTCGTATTGACAAGAGCCCCAATGTATTGATGCAATCGTGGCAAATGCTCATCCTCCACCAATGGACTCGTTGTCTTGATGTGGAAGATGATGTGTAGGTATATTTTACACAATGATTGTGCCATGTTTTGTAATTATAATACTTTTGCCCTTACAGGGCGGTTATCTGTTTATTCATTCTCTATTCCCAGGGCGTTGCCCAGGGCTGTCTGCTTTATGGCCTTTCAGGCCGTTTATGCTTCCCTTCCATAAATGGGAATTTAATTGCCCGTTTAAATCTTAAAGCCGATACTGCCTAACTGCTTTCGGATCTCATCCTCTAACTGATGGCTCTGTTCAAAGAGACCGCTCAGTTCCGATGTCAGCCGTTTCATTTTGTCCTCAAACGGTTCTCCGTCATCTTCCTGCTCGGCTATACCTACATAGCGACCAGGCGTGAGAATGAAGTCCTGCGCCTTGATGTCGTCGATCGAACGCACGGCACAGAAACCCTTCTCGTCTTCAAGCATACCATTGCGGAACTGATTGAAGGTGTCAGCAATACGGGCAATATCTTCCTGCTGCAACTCACGCACGGCACGGGTCACCATTGTTCCCATCTGGCGGGCATCAATAAAGAGTGTCTTGCCGGGCTGCTGCTTATTGCGTGTAAGGAACCAGAGACTGACGGGAATGCCCGTAGAATAGAACAACTGCGAGGGCAGGGCAATGATACCCTCCACCAAATCGGCTTCGATGATATGCTGGCGGATGTCGCCCTCACCACCTGTCTGTGATGACAAAGCACCATTGGCCAGCACCAGACCAATGCGGCCTGTTGGAGAGAGATGATGAATCATGTGCTGCATCCAAGCGAAGTTGGCGTTGCCAGCAGGTGGCAGTCCGAACTTCCAGCGTGGGTCTTTTTCTAACTTGTCGGCTCCCCAATCAGAGAGATTGAACGGTGGGTTTGCCATGATGAAGTCCGCCTTCAACGTAGGATGTTGGTCGTTGAAGAACGTGTCGGCATACGACTGTCCGAGGTTGGCCTCCAGCCCACGAATAGCCACATTCATGTGCGCCATTTTCCATGTGCTGGGGTTTGCCTCCTGACCATACACGCTTATGCCGGACAGTTCCTTCTGGTGGTTCTTGATAAACTTGGCACTCTGCACAAACATGCCACCCGAGCCACAGCAGGGGTCATACACTCGGCCCTGGAAGGGCTGCAAGATCTCAACGATGGTGCGTACGATGCAACTTGGCGTATAGAACTCGCCTGCATTCTTGCCTTCCATCGAAGCGAATTTCTGTAGGCAGTATTCATAGACGCGCCCCAACAGGTCTTTCTCGTCGCCCGAGGCATACATCTCAATGTTAGAGAAGAGGTCAACCACATCACCCAAACGACGTTTGTCCAACTCAGGACGAGCATAGTTGCCAGGCAACACCCCCTTCAGCTTCGGGTTCTCACGCTCGATGGCCTGCAGCGCATCGTCGATTACACGTCCTACCTCCGGCGTATGAGCAGCCAAGGAGATGACCTTCCATCGAGCCTCCTGCGGTACGAAGAACACGCCATCGGCCTCGTACTCATCCTTATCCTCCACATCGGCATATTCGTCTTCCGACAGTTCTTTGAACTTCACTTCAAACTTGTCGCTGATGTACTTTAGGAAAATTAGTCCGAGCACCACGCCCTCATACTCCGAAGCATTCAGGTTGCCACGCAATTTGTCAGCTGCTCGCCAAATCACCTCTTCAAATCCTATTGAGGTTGTATTCTCTTTCTTTTTCTTTGCCATAACACTCTCTATGGATAATGACTTTTCTTGACTACAAAATTACACAATTTCTCACGAATAACCTTTGGTTATACAAACTATTTGCCGTTTTGTGGCTCATTTTATGAATTTCCGTGATTTGAGGTGAATTTATTCGGTTATTTATTGGATATTCGTTCGGTCGTTTGAAACCTCCAGATTGTAGTCTGTTGCTTATACCGTCCATTAAGCTCCAAATTCTGCGTAAACAATGCGTAAACATTTTGTATTGCTCTCGACTTTATGTAACTTTGGCTTCGCCGAAGTTCTTGGCACTCGGAAATGAGAAGAAAAACAAGCTTTCATTTTGCATTTCACTCGTTTTTTCGTAACTTTGCGAATAATCGCGAACTTACAATGCACTCGGCAAAAAAAACAAACCAGTTTGTTTTGTCCTGCTCTCGTTTTTTTGTAACTCTGGCTTCGCCGAAGTTCTTGGCACTCGGCATAAAAAACAAACCAGTTTGTTTTGTTCTGCTCTCGTTTTTTCGTAACTTTGCCGTCAAATTGATGGTTTTGCAAGAATATGAAGATGTTGAAGAACATAATCCTTGGATTGGTGGCTGCGGCAACAATCGTTGCCTGCGGTGATAAGAAAGACATGAAGGAGGAACTCCAAAAGATGACCAATGATGAACTGTTGCTCAAGGGTGACAGCACCATCTATGGACTTGCGTGTGAGGGATGTACCGACTCCGTCATTGTGTTGCTCCCAAACCATGGTGGCGATCCGGTACGTTATGACATTATCGACGCCTTTCGTAACAAACGGGTGTTGGGAAAGCCAAAGGTGGGTGATTGGATAGGCCTGATACTGAACCAACATGACTCGTTGGTGGCAGACATGGTTATCGACCTGGATGAACTGAAAGGCACCTGGTGCTATGTCGTTATGCCCAAAATAAAAGACTATGACAAACTGTCTCCGCGGCTTCAACGTCGCATGCTTCGCGACATGCCAGACTCTGTGCGCGAAACTTATCTGATTCCTCGCGAATATGGCTTCTCACTTAAACGCCAGTGGACGGCACAGAGCGTGGGATGGGTGCCACCCCAGAATGCACTGGAAGATGAGAGTCCTGTGGTATATCCTTCGCTGAAACTCTTTACCGAGTGGCATATCTGGAACGGAAAGCTCGTGATGACAAGTGGCGAACTCCGCGCCAAGGGAAAAGACTCTCAGGAAGTGACCGTAGAAAACACAGAGAATGACACCTGCGACATTCTTTATCTTCGTGGGGATTCTCTCGTGCTTGGAGCAGGAAATCAGACTCGCAGCTACTACCGCCGCACGAATGTTGAAGATATCAACAAACGGGCGCGGGAGATAGCCACAGAGCAGGCACGCAAGGCGCTTGAAGAAACGCGCTGAGAATTAGCCTTCTCGACGCATGAGCCTTTCCTCGGCCATGCGCTCCCACTTGGTGCCGGGAATGCCGTAGTTAGCAAAGGGTTGGATGCTGATGCCGCCACGGGGTACAAAGAATCCTGTCACCTCGATATATTTTGGATTCATCAGCTTGATGAGGTCTTTCATGATGATGTTGACACAGTCTTCATGAAAATCTCCATGATTACGGAAGGAAAATAAATATAACTTCAGACTTTTGCTCTCTACCATTCGCTCTGCGGGAATGTAAGAGATGCGAATCTCGCCAAAGTCGGGTTGCCCTGTGATAGGGCACAGAGATGTAAACTCTGGACAGTTAAAACGAACCCAGTAGTCATTTTCGGGATGCTTGTTTTGAAAACTCTCCAAAACCTCCGGAGCGTAGTCGTCTCTGTAGCGGGTTTTGGCACCCAGGGCCTGAAGGCCTTCATTTTTTCGTGTTTCGTTCATATTCTTGTTTTGTTATAGGGGGTTAATCAAGTACCCCTGTTGATAGAAAACGGGTGCAAAGGTAGGAATTTATTATGAATTATGGCCTAAGACTGGAAAAAAAATTATAACTTTGCAGACCATTAAAAGAATAATTATGAGAAGATTTGTATTTTTTTTCATCTGTCTGCTTGTTTGTGAGCTGACTATGGCAGGTCCTGTAAGTCAGAAGATGGCCAGACAAAAAGCCCTGCATTTCATGAAGGGTGCGGACTTGCAGTTGGCCGTTCAAGCTAAGGGTGAGCATCCCGCCTATTATATATATAATAAGGTGAAAGACAAGCGTGGCGGCTATGTCATCGTTTCTGGCGATGACCGTACGGAAACTGTGCTCGGTTATGCTGATGAAGGGAGTTTCAGTGCTGACAATATGCCTGAAAATCTGAGGTGGTGGCTTGCTTGCTACGAACAGCAGATTGAAATGGTCAGGCAAGGTGATGCCACGCCGGCAGCAGCCTTAACAGGATTGGAGGCTGTTGCCCCATTGGTTACCACGATGTGGGACCAGGGTGGTCCTTATAATCTCCAGTGCCCCACTTTTAAAGACAATGGTATTACCCTACATTATCCTACAGGATGCGTGGCAACAGCTATGGCGCAGATATTAAAATACTGGAGCAGTGACTTCGAGACACCAGCCATCTCTTCCTATACAACCCGCTCACGCCTTATCAACATGCCATCATTGCCTGCCACGACTTTCGACTGGAGCCTGATGAAGGACAGCTACCGCAGTGATGAAACTGACAAGACGGCACAAGAGGTTGCGAAGTTAATGCTCTACTGTGGACAGGCTGTGGAGATGAACTATGATGTCTCTGGCTCGGGAGCCGATGTTGGCCCAGAAGACTTTATGCAATATTTCGGCTTCGATGGTGCTGCACAGACACATGAACGTAGGGACTATCTGTCTTCAGAGTGGGAGACGCTTATCTACCAAGAGTTGAGTGCCAAGCGCCCGGTCTATTTCTCGGGATCTAACGTCAACGCGGGGCACGCCTTCGTACTCGACGGTTACGACGGGGCTGGCTATTACCATATCAACTGGGGGTGGGGCGGCTACAGCGATGGATATTTCTTGCTCACTGTGATGAATCCAGAGGATAAGGGCATAGGAGGCGGAACCAGTGAGGATGGCTTTACATTGAGACAGAGCATTATCACGGGGCTACAGCCCGATGCCGGAAATACGCCTGACATATTGATGAGTATAGAAGATATCGCCACAGATAAGTCTGTATATACTCGTAGCAGTAGCAGTCAGAACTTCCAGCTGAAAATTACCAGTGCCCACTATAACCAAAGTTCGAAGATGGCAGCTTTTGAATTGGGTTTCGCTCTTTATAAGGATGGTCAGTTTAAACGTACCATCTCTGCTGGCGCTACAGGGTCCTTAGGAACCGGGTGGGGCTATAACGCGTGGAAATCGACTATCAGTATGGGGGCAAACTTCTCTGACGGCAAATATGTGCTTAAGAGTGTCTGTCGTGTAAACGGCACCATGGCGTGGAAGGAGACTGTCGGGGCCAACAGACATTATCTGGAACTTGAACTGGAAGGAAACAAACTGACGGTGACGCCAGTCAACAGCGATCAGGTGAATCTTGCAGTCAACAGCTTTACGCTCGAGGGACTCATGAAACCTGGCGAAGGCATTACGGTAAAGGCCAACGTCAGTAACAAAGGTACTACACTCGTCAACAACCTTTCGCTGACGGTGGACGGCGAGTTGGCTACTTCTGTAGCTTTGATGGCAGATCCTGGAGAAAGTGACAACATAGAACTCCACTTCGAAGCACCCGAGGCAGGAAGCCATTTGGTGGAACTGCACTGTGGTGATTTCAAAGGGGATGTGCTGGCTCAGGCCGAAATGATTATTGAAGAACGCAAAGAAATGAATCTCACAGCCACAAAACCATATCCAGTCGGCATTGCACACAATGTGTATGATGTAGCCAGTAGCACGCTCCGTATGACAACAAAGATAACAAACAACGAGGAGACGGATTTTAAAGATATTATAAACTGTTGGTTGTGTAAATATGATTCTGCCAATGGCTATTATTATGTAAAAACACCCAAATGTCAGATTGTAACTATCCAGGCGAATCAAACGGCCACGATGGAATTTGCCTTTGAAGGTTTGGAGTATCAGGGACAGTATATGGTTATCATCTACGATCCGCTGTTAAAAGAACTTGCTCGGTCTTCAAGTTATACCATCACTGCCATGACTGGCATTGAGAACATCAGGAAGAATGAAAGTGAGCATGAGGGGGCTGCCGCGATTTATGATCTCTATGGCCGGCAGGTGGATAGAAGAGACAACCAACAGCTGCCTGCTGGCATTTATGTCGTTAAAGGGAAGAAAATTGTTGTGAAGTAGTTTGTTGATAGTTACAACGTGTAGTTTAAATAAAACAACAGGAGCGACATCGTATTTGGCGGTGTCGCTCTTGTTGTTGCGTGAAAAAGAGTTCTGTTGAATTAGGCTTCCTTGCGGTCATCTACGTTGTCGCCCTCTGTGGGAGACATGATGGCTTGGAAGTCTGTGTATCCGTTCTTCACCAGTATGTTGTACCACTGCAGGAGTTTCTTGATGTCGCTGTCGTGAACGCGGTCACGGTCATACTCGGGGAGTATCTCGCCAAAGTAGTCGCGGAGCTCCTTTCCTGAAGCCTTCTTGTAGTTGAGAGAGCACTCCTTGGAGTTCTCTTTGTCGCCCAGGTTCTTCAGCACTTTCCAAAGAGGAATGTCCTCGGCATCGGTGTACATGGCAATGTCTGCCAGGCTGGTTACACGGTCCGTGGGGAAGACGGGCATACGCTTCTTAGCTTCATCGATAGACTCTACAATCAGATTGGCTTTGCCGCGTGATACCAGTCGATAGAGTCCGGGTTTGCCTGATATTGCAATAATTGTTTCCATTGTTATGTTGTTAAATATTTAAAATTATGATGTTGTTAAGTGTCAAAGTTCTTTTTATGTATTCATGAATGAGAGGAGCTGGTCGAGTTGTCTGTTGAGGTCAGCCTGTCCGTCGTTGTTGATAACGAAGTCGGAGCTCTGCTCCATTTCCTCTTGAGACATCTGGCAGTCTATCCATTCGGCGGCTCGTTCCTCGCTGATGCCGTCACGCTGCATGATGCGCTGCAGTCGTGTAGCTCTTGGAGCCACGACGCAGACAATGGTGTCGAAAACCACCCGCTTGTTGAAACCGCTTTCAAAGAGGATGGCAGACTCCAGCCATTCATAGCCTGAACAGAGAAAGTCTTGTGCCACGGCGGGATGTATGATGTTATTGACAGCCTGCTTGTTGGCTTCGCTGGTCAGGAGATATTCCGCAAGAATGTGTTTTTGAAGCACATGATCTTTATACAACTCCTCGCCGACAAGCTGACAAAGGTTGTGCTGTAGTTTCTCATCAGTACGCATAAGACGCTTGGCAGCCTGGTCACAGTCATAGACACGAATGCCTCGAGCTTCCAGCTGTTGGCAGACAAACGACTTCCCGCTGCCTATTCCACCAGTAATGGCGAAGTGTCTATTACTTTTTTGGTTCATGCGTATTGCCGTTTATTTTTGTTCAATGAGGTAGTCCACCTGGTTGATGTCGAGTCTAACCTTGCTGACAGCCTGTGGTATGGAGCGCAATTTGAGAGTGCATTTCTCCGAAGGATTGGCGGCGATGTCGTTGTAGTCAACGACCACCCGAAACTGGTCGGCGCGAATCTGTCGGAACATCTTGGCTCCCACGACGAAGTGTACCCTGGCCTTTGAGGGGAAGGTGCGCAACAGTTTTCCTGCTGGCATGTTTATAGCCGTAATGGGAATCTCCAGACTCTCTTCTGTCTGTATGTCGGTATAGAGTGTGAGTTGTATCTTTGATGGAACGATTTTTATGCCACTGGTTCTGTAGAGGCTTACCTCTTCTGTCAGTGAGTCGGAGAAGTTTGTCAGCTTGATGGGAAGTGTCTGCACATAGTGGATGCTGTCAAGCAGTTCGCGGTTGGCATAGACAACAGCAGTCTGTGGCGTCACACGCATGTGGGAGACGTAGTAGTTGTTGGCAGGTTTGATTTGTCCGATGATTCTCACGGGAACTCGTTTCGATTGACCTTGGTTGAAGTAGAACTCCAGTCGGTCGGGTTTGGCTGAGAGAATTTTGGTGGAACTGAAAATCTTCGTATATAATTGCCGATAGAGGTCGGTCAGTGGAAACACTCCCTTGCCAGTTTTGATGTTGGCATAAGTCTTGAAGTCCACGGAGATGCTCTTCTCTTGTTTACTCCACAAATAGGGAAGGAGGGCATATCCTTTGTCGCGCACGGTGACGTGTACGGTGTCTTCCAGTTCAGTGGTTATCACTATATTCTGGGGTACATGAGTCAACTTGAGCTCTACGGGAAGCTCTACTTCGTAGCTCTCATTCATGGTCATGATGAGCCAGAATGTTCCGCTCAGCCCGAGAAAGAACAAAAAAATCAGAAACTCCTTGTTCACAGAGCTGAACAGGAAGTTCCTGACTATCTGGTATTTGTCGTGTGGCTTAAGCATTGGCTCCTGTTGCCTGCGCTGCTCCGTTTGCGAAGACGTTTGCCTTATCTACAGTGACTGTCACGCCACGAGAAATCTCTACGTCAACGGTGCCTTCGGCCAGGTTCACGCGTTTCACTTCTCCGTGAATACCACCGCCGAGGACAACCTTCATGCCCTGCTCCAAGGCATTCTGGAATTTCTGGATTTCCTTTTGTTTTTTTTGTTGAGGACGGATCATGAAGAACCACATGATAGCGAAAATTGCTACCATCATTAGGAGCATTGGCATCCCTGAACTTTGTCCGGCGGCCTGTGCGGCCATAGTCATTGTTGTCATGTTTTGTCGTTTTTATTTTTCTTTATTATTCTTTAGGTTCAGTTTCGGGTCTCATGGGCTTCAGCATCTTACCGGTGTTCAAAAGGTGGCGGGCAATGGTGTCAAGCATACCGTTGATGTAGCCGCCGCTTTTGTTAGTGCTGTATAGTTTGGCCAAGTCAACAAACTCGTTGATGGTTACGCTGACCGGAATGTTTGGGAAAGTCATCATTTCGGCAATGGCAATCTGCATGATGACAACATCCATGTAGGCCAAACGGCTGAAATCCCAGTTACGAGATGCTTCGCTCATGTAGCGCTGATAGGTGTCAGCGTTGAGGATGGTGGCACGAAAGAGTTTAAGGGCAAAGTCTTTGTCTTCCTCATCCCGATATTCTGGCAGCAACTCTTGGTGAGTGCCACTTTTAGAGTCAAAGCGTTTAATGGTTTTCAGCACAAAGGTGTCAACAACTTCCTTGTCATCATTCCAATACAGACTCATCTCCTCAAGCAGCAAGTCCAGGTCTTCGTTGTCCTGAATGAAGAGCTTGTAGAGCTTGCGCCAGAGTTCGCGATCGGCTTCGTAGGAATCATCGTCAGAGGCCATGTATTCCTGATATACCTCGCAGCCTTCAATGAGGTTGCACAGTTTGCGCACAAATTCAATCTGGTCGCTCCATGTCTGCTTTTGTTTTTCCATAAACTCGTTCAGCATTTTGTTTTCTTCCAACTGAATGGTGAACTTGTTTTCTGCGAATTTAGTAGATGGACGTTCCTTACCCTCGCGAACAGCCCGTTGTGTGAGAATCTCAACACGATGGCGTTCTTCTTGTGCCACTGCAACAATCAGCGCCAAAAGATAGTTGTAGAGATCGTATGCTTTGGATAGACTGAAAAGCAATTCCTTCTCAGCGTTATCCATGTTTCTGTTCCCGTTCTGATAGTAAGCGTAGGTTAACTGAACAATCTTAATTCTTATCAATTCGCGATTAATCATCCTTTTTTCTTCTTTTGTGTTATATGCTTCAAACCATAATTACGCATGCAAAAATACTTATTTTTTTGTGAATAAACAAATAAATAGTATATAAAAAGGAGAAAAAACTATTCACTCTTACTTTTTTTGTCAGATAACTTGTGAATATGCAAAAATATTACTACCTTTGCGCCCGCTTTTCTGAGCACATCGTGTGATGGCGAATTAAGGCAAAAGATTAACAACTTAATTTAGAGTAACACATTTAAAGAATTATGAAAGAATTTGCATTGACCGGTACGAAGCGTGAGACCGTAGGAAAAAAAGCTTCTAAACTGATGAGAAAAGAGGGACTCATTCCCTGTAACCTCTATGGTGAGAAATTTGTTGACGGAAAGCCCGAGGCTCTTTCGTTCTCCATTCCCATGACTGAGCTTCGCAAGGCCATCTATACTCCCCATATCTATGTGCTGAACCTGACTATTGATGGCAAGGAGCATAAGGCTATCATGAAGGAGTTGCAGTTCCATCCCGTTACAGACGCAGTGCTCCATGTTGACTTCCTTGAAATCAGTGAAGAGAAACCCATCACGGTTGGTATCCCTGTAAAACTCAATGGTCTGGCCGTAGGTGTTCGCAACGGTGGTAAGTTGAACCTTTCTATCCGTAAGATCAATGTAACCGCTCCTTACAAACAGATTCCAGAGGTGCTTGATATCGATGTTACCAATCTGGAACTTGGCAAGAGCATTAAGGTTGGTCAGCTCAACTTCGACGGTCTCAAGATTGCTACTTCTCCCGAGGTAATCGTCTGCTCCGTGAAGGCTACACGTGCTTCTCGTTCTGCCGCTGCTGCAGAGGGTGCTGAATAATAGTTGGGTATGGATAAATACTTGATTGTGGGTTTGGGAAATCCCGGTGATGAGTATGCCGAGACCCGACACAATACTGGATACATGGTATTGGACGCCTTTGCTAAGGCGTCCAATATTGTTTTCGAGGATCGTCGCTACGGATTTATTGCAGAAACCTCTCTCAGAGGGCGAAAAGTATTCCTGCTGAAGCCCACTACATTTATGAACCTCAGTGGAAATGCTGTCCGTTACTGGTTGAGTAAGGAGAATATCGACCAGAGCCGTCTGCTTGTGATTTCAGACGATGTGGCGGTGCCTGTTGGTCAGTTTCGTCTCAAAGGGAACGGTTCCAATGGCGGCCACAACGGGTTGGGGCACATCCAGCAACTCATTGGTCAGAACTATGCACGTCTGCGTATGGGCATCGGCAACGACTTCCCCCGGGGTATGCAGATAGATCATGTCCTCGGACGCTTCTCTCCTGAGGAGCGTGAGCTTCTGCAACCTGCTATCGACATAGCTGTGGAGGTCATCAAGAGCTTCGTGCTCGCAGGAATCGATATCACCATGAACCAATACAACAAACTGGGAAAACAATGCAAGAAACAGCTCGTATCGACAAATGGCTCTGGGCAGCCCGTATCTTCAAAACCAGAAGCATCGCTGTAGATGCCATCAAGAACGGACGTGTCACCATCGGAGGAGTTAATGTTAAGGCAAGCCGCCCCGTCAAGGTTGGAGAGGTTGTCAATGTGAAGAAGCCTCCCGTTGTCTATTCGTTCCGCATACTGAAACCCATTGAACAACGTGTGGGTGCCAAGCTCCTACCCGAAATCTATGAGAATGTCACCGACCCCAAACAGTATGAACTGTTGGAGATGAGTCGTATCAGTGGTTTTGTGGATAGAGCCAGGGGCACAGGACGCCCCACCAAGAAGGAGCGTCGGGCCATAGATGCCTTTGTTGATCCAGTCATGTTTGGTTTCGACGATGATGATATGTTTGATGAGGATGAATAAATGCGCTCGGCATAAAAAACAAAAGATTTTGTTTTGTTCTGCTCTTGTTTTTTCGTAACTTTGTACGCTCAATGAGAAGAAAGTCAGTCATAATATTACTGTTGTCCGCCTTCATGCTTATGATGGCGGGCCAACGGTTTAGCGCTGTTTCGTCGGCATTCGGTGTCGATTCTTTGGGCGTGGAAGATTCTGTACTGGTTGATTCCATTGATTCTGTACTGGTTGATTCCATTGATTCTGACGATGTTGAACTTGATTCTATTGAATCGGACAACACCCAGCCCGACACCCTGTTGATGGACTCCTTGGAGTTGGCTATCTATCGACGCAACCGTGCCATCGATGACTCTATCAGTCTCGACTCTGCCTTCAAGACGAAAAAGAGCGGGGTGGAGTCGCCCGTTGACTATCAGGCCAGCGACTCGATGGTCTATGATGCACGCACCAAGACGGCCTATCTCTTTGGTTCGGCATCGGTGAAATATCAGAATATGAATCTTGAGAGCGAAAAGATTTACATGTCGCTTGACAGCAGCCTGGTGCATGCCACGGGTGTAGAAGACTCCCTTGAGAAGAGTGGCTTGTCTGGCACACCTGTGTTCACTATGGGGTCGGAGAAATACGAAACAGATACCATTGCCTTCAACTTCAGGACCAAGAAGGGTCTCATCAAGCATGTCTATACTGAGCAGCAGGAAGGCTTTTTGAAGAGTGAATTGTCCAAGCGCAACGACAATGGTGACATCTATCTGCGTCATGGCCGTTATACCACTTGTGATGACCCGCATCCCGACTTCTACATTGCTCTTTCCCGTGCTAAGGTCAGACCGGGAAAGGATGTGGTCTTCGGGCCAGCCCACCTTGTCGTGGCCGATGTGCCGCTTCCTATTGTGGTGCCCTATGGATTCTTTCCTTTCACGAAGAGCTATTCCAGTGGTGTCATCATGCCGACCTATGGCGACGAGATGGACCGGGGCTTCTACCTTCGTGATGGCGGATACTATTTTGCCATCAGCGACAAGATGGACCTCAAGTTGTTGGGAGAGATTTACACCAAGGGCTCTTGGGGGCTATCCACTGCTACCAACTATCGTCGTCGCTATCGTCATTCCGGCACTTTCTATTTCAGTTACCAGAACACAGAGACTGGCGACAAGGGTATGCCCGACTTCCAGCGACAGGAGAGTTTCAAGATACAATGGAGTCACCGGCAGGACCCGAAGGCCAACCCCTATAGCACGCTCTCTGCCAGTGTCAACTTTGCCTCTACCAGCTATGAGCGTAACAACCTCACCAGCATGTATAACCCTCAGACCATGACGCAATCTACGCGTACGTCATCGGTCAACTGGAGCACCACGTTCTCCAGCATCGGCCTGTCGCTGAGCACATCTACCAACATTGCACAGAACATGCGTGACTCTACCATTGCGATGACGTTGCCCGACCTGAATATCTCCATCAGCCGTTTCTATCCGTTCAAGCGGAAGCACGTGGTAGGCAAGCAACGCTGGTATGAGAAAATCTCCATGAGCTATACGGGACGTCTTTCCAACTCCATTAACACCAAGGAGAACCATCTGCTTCATGCCGACCTTATCAAAGAGTGGCGCAACGGCATGCAGCATCAGGTTCCTATCACGGGTAACTTCACGTTGTTCAACTACATTAATATCAACCCGTCGTTGAACTTCACTGATCGTATGTACACCAACAAGGTGATGCGCTCGTGGGATGAGGAAAGCCAGAAAGAAGTCCGCGATACGGTTTATGGATTTAATAATGTCTATAACTGGAACCTCAGCCTCTCGGCCTCGACCAAGGTCTATGGCTTCTATGTGCCTAACAGAAAACTCTTCGGTGATAAGATTGACCGCATCCGCCACGTTGTGACGCCGCAGGTTAGCTTCAGCTATGCTCCCGACTTTAGTTCTTCCAGCTATGGCTATTATGAAACCTACCAGAAGACAGATGCCAACGGCAACGTGTCGCTCGTTGAATACTCTCCCTATTCTGGTGCCCTTTATGGTGTTCCGGGGCGCGGCCGAACGGGCAATATCTCTATGAGCTTGCAGAACAATCTGGAGATGAAGGTGAAGTCTGACAAGGATTCAACAGGCTATCGAAAGATAAGCCTTATCGATAACTTCGGACTGAGTATGTCTTACAACATGGCAGCAAAGGTGCGTCCATGGAGTGACCTCAATATGGATATCCGACTGAAGTGGTGGAAGAGTTATACCTTCAACCTCCATGCAGTGTTTGCCACTTATGCGTACGAACTGGATGAAAACGGCCGTCCCTATGTGGGCAATCACACCGAATATGGCTACGGGCGTTTCGGCCGTTTTCAGGGCATGTCGCAGAACTTCTCTTTCACCCTTGACCCGCAGAAGCTGAGGAAGTGGTTTGGCGGTGGCGATGAAAAGGAAGATGAGGGCAGGGGCAGCCATGAAGGTGTCGATACCAACATCGAGAGTAATGTTGATGATACCATGATAGAAGGTCAGCGTAAAGCGCGTAAGAAGAGTGGTGGCGGCAAGGCCGAGACTGATGAAGATGGCTACATGCGGTTTTCTATCCCTTGGTCGTTGACTTTTGGCTATGGTATCACCATGCGTGAAAATACATCAGGGAAGTTCAATACCCATCGTATGCGCTACCCCTACAAATTCACGCAAAACCTGAATATGAGTGGTAATGTCCGCTTGTCTGACGGATGGAATATTTCTTTCTCCAGTGGTTACGACTTCGACAATCACAAAATGGCTATGACTACGGCCTCGCTGCAGCGCGACCTGCACTGCTTCAATATGTCGTGCTCCGTGGTGCTGGCACCCTACACCAGCTACAACTTCTCGTTCCGTTGTAACGCTTCCACACTGACCGACGCCTTGAAGTACGACAAGCGTTCTGGATATTCCAATGCCGTGCAGTGGTATTAATCTTCAAGTCTCTTTTCTCTTTCAGACAGGCTGTATGCTTAGTGCTTCTTGGCCAGGTTGTAGTTGTAGTAGTCCTGACGTCCTGTGATGTCTTCTATCACCCGCAGACAGGGTGGAAATTTCACGTCTTCGTGCTCCACAATACCTTTTGTCTCCAGAATCATCAGTCCGTTGATGGTCTCTGGTTCCAAGTAGCTGTCCAGTTCAAAATACTGTCCTTTCCAGATAAAGCTGCGTCGCATCTTGTGTATGGTGGAACGATAGGGGTCGGCCTGTTGCATCAGTGATGTGTAGAGGTTGCTGCCAATCTGCTGTTCGGTTTCAATTTGCTCGGTGGAGGAAACGCGTTTCTTAGAAGTGTGAACAAAGACATTCTTGCCCTGCCAGGAGCGTTTGCGCAGGCGCACCTCGTTGTCAGGCTCTGCCACCAAATAGGTCTGGGTTATCTCGCTTTCAATACATTCTGGCAGTTCTCCAATGAGTTCCACGATATACTTTCTTTCTTCCTCGATAGGTTGGGGCAGGCCAAGGACATTGGAAATCTCTTTCAGCACGCGTAGCAGCTTGGCGTCGAAGTCCTCGTGGTTGTTGATGACCCGCAGATGAGGGTGTCCCGTCCAAGCCTGTATCACCTTCTTGTCCAGCAGTCGGGCAATCTTGAGTCCTTCCTCGTTGGCGGCCTCGTTGCGGCTGGCGTTGTTGCCGGTGGTGTAGAACTGTTCTGCACCGTCGGCAGCTGATACCAGATGCAGGATGGCATCATAGCGGGTGTCGCGCAGTTCTGCCGTGCTGGTACCTACGGCACGGGTAATGTCTTCCCACATCTCAGGTTCCATATAGGCCGAGATGTCCATGGCACCGCGGTCGCAGACCACGATGCAGGGCTGATCGCACTGCTGGGCCATGCGCATGAACTTGTCTTCCAGGGCTATCTGGATTTCCAGCGTGGCTTTTTCTCCCTCATAGAAAAGGTTCTTGTTCTTCGTCAGGTAGTTCATGCCGGCCTGAGTGAACATGGTTGGCACTTCCGGAATGGTGAAGACCTTAAAACCAAGGCTGGAAAAATGTTCGATGACCTTGACCAGTGCAGTGGTCTTTCCGGCGCAGGGGCCGCCTGTCAGTACTATTTTCGTGATCTTGTTCATATTGTATGATAATATTTTTTTCTGCTTCTTTTCCTTGTTACCCGATGAGAGCCTCAATGTCTTCAGCTTCGCCCACCACCCACAGTATGTCGCCCTGCTCAAAGAGACGGTCGGAGTTGATAATGGTGATGTCCTGCTGGCCTTCTTCTACGCCCACGACCATGCAGTTGTAGTGGTCACGGATGCCGCTCTGGCGCAGGGTCTTGCCGATGAATGGGCTCTTGCTGTCCAGCACAATCTTCTGGAGGTGCATCTCGCGTTTTTCTATCTCGGTGTCCTCAGGCACCAGTTCGTTCTTCAGGGCCTGTCCGAATGTCTTCAGCTGGTCGTCGTTGCCGATGACCTGGATGCGGTCTCCGGGAAACAAGACGGTGTTTCCGCCGGGTATGTTGATGCGTTGCATGCCACGCAGTATGCTGCTCACATGCACACCGAAGCGTGAGCCTATGCGGAGCTCGCTCAGTGGTTTTCCAGCCCATTTCGAGTCTTCTGGAACATCGAAGTCCGAAATGTGTATGTCGCGGTCCAGCAGGTGTCCCTCAAAGAGCGGACGTCGTTTGCCGTGCACCTGCGCCTCAATGTCGCGTGAGCGTAGGTTCTGCACGAATAGTCGTTCCAGTTTGATGCTGCGACGTTTCAGTCGGCGTGAGAAAATCATCAGCATTACGACCACCAGGGCCAGTGTGATGATGAGGGCGTCTTTGAAACGTGACAGATAGTTGCATATATAGAAGAGAAATGCTGCAGCGATGGCAATTCTCACCAGGACGGTGAAGATGAGTGGTAACCTGTTCAGCCGGCTCTCTGTCCATAAGGAGCGGAACTCTGGCGAATGGTTTTTCTTCATGATCATGGCCCTCAGGAAGGGCGATATCAAGATTACCGTTAGCACCCCTGTGATGCCATTGGCCCACCAGTGGAGTTCCCAGCCGGGCAGTATCTTCCGTGCAAAGGGAAGGAAGAAGGTAAACATCAGGGCGATGGCGGCTGAGGAGAGTATGGAGTATATCAGTGTGTTGACAGCTATCTGCCGAAGGAGCGACCGCCATTCGTTGCGTTCTGAGAAGGTTGTATGGTGGATGTTGCCCATGTGGTTCAGACGGCGTAGCCATCGCTTGGGTAGTTTTTTTTCTAAAGCCTCATAGCATGGGTCGGCGCTGCGAATCATGTAGGGGGTGAGGAAAGTAGTGATGACTGACACGGCTACTACCACGGGGTATAGAAATTCGCTGATAACGCCGAGCGACAGACCCAGAGAGGCGATGATGAAGGCAAACTCGCCAATCTGAGCCATGGAGAAACCGCAGCGCATGGCCGTCTTCAACGGCTGTCCGCTAAGCAGGTATCCTGTAGAGCCGAAGACGGCCTGTCCGATGAGGATGGTCAGTATGAGGGTCAGAATCGGCCCCCACTGTGTGACCAGAATCTCTGGGTCCACCAGCATGCCCACCGATACGAAGAACACGGCTCCGAAGAGGTTCTTCACGGGTTCCACCAGTCGGATAATCTTGTCGGCTTCGATGGTCTCGGCCAGAATGCTTCCCATTACAAAGGCGCCAAATGCAGAGCTGAAGCCCATTTGCGTGGCGATGACGGCCATGAGGAAACAGAGCCCCAGGCTGACGATGATGAGAGTCTCGTCGGTCATGAGGCGGCGCGTCTGCCGTAGAAAGAGCGGTATGACAAAGATGCCCACCACGAACCATAGCACCAAGATGAAGCCCAGTCTGAGCACGCTGTAGAGCATCTGACTGCCGTTGGGACTCTGTCCTCCGGCAATGGTCGAGAGCATCACCATCATAACAATGGCCAGCACGTCTTCCAGGATGAGCACACTCATCACCAGCGATGCAAAATGTTGTTGGCGCAGCCCCATGTCGTCAAAAGCTTTGTAGATGATGGTGGTGCTCGACATGGCGAGCATGCCGCCAAGGAAGATGCAGTTCATCTGTGACCAGCCGAAGGCTTTTCCTACAAAGACGCCCAGCAGCATCATGGTGAATACAATGGAACAGGCTGCAATGACTGGTGCCATGCCCATCTTCAGTATCTTCTTGAACGAGAAGTCCAGCCCCAGGGAGAACAACAAAAACAGCACGCCGATGTCGGCCCACGTCTGGATATTCTCTTTGTCAACGACGGAAGCAATGTAGGGCATGTGGGGCGATACCAGAAAACCGGCCACGATGTAGCCCAGCACCAGTGGCTGCTTGAGTTTCTTAAACAGCAGCGTCACAATGCCGGCGACAACCAGTATCAGTGTCAGGTCCTTGATGAGAGCTTCCATATAGTATCAAATAGTATCAAGAGGTGTAGTGGAGGGTGGAAGAGAACTTTCTGTCAGTCGTTGTAGTCGGCCGTGATGGCACATATTCTCGTGATGACCTCCACGGCTTTCTCCATGACTTGTATGGAAACAAACTCATAGGGACCATGGAAATTCACGCCACCGGCAAAGATGTTGGGGCAGGGCAGTCCCTTGAACGAGAGCTGTGCACCGTCGGTGCCTCCGCGGATGGGTTCCACGCGTGGTGTCACGCCACTCTCCTGCATGGCTGTCAGCACGATGTCGATGACGTGCATCTGCGGGTCAATCTTCTCCTTCATGTTGTAGTACTGGTCTTTCACTTCTGCCACGACGGTGCCTTTGCCATATTTGTTGTTCATCTCCTCTGCACAACGGCAGATGAAGTGCTTGCGGTCTTCAAAGCGCTCACGGTCGTGGTCGCGTATGATGTAGGAGAGGGTGGCCTGCTCGATGCCCCCCTGCATGCCCAGCAGGTGGTAGAAGCCTTCATAGCCTTCTGTCTCCTCCGGTGTTTCGCCGGTTGGCAGCATGGAGGCAAACTCCACAGCCAGTCGGTTGGCATTCACCATCTTGCCCTTGGCATAGCCAGGGTGCACACTGACGCCCTTGATGTGAATCTTCGCAGAGGCGGCGTTGAAGTTTTCATACTCCAGGTCGCCAATGTCGCCGCCGTCCATGGTGTAGGCCCATTCGCAGCCAAACTTCTCTACGTCGAAGTGGTGGGCACCCATGCCGATCTCTTCGTCGGGGTTGAAGGCCACGCGTATGTCGCCGTGCTTCACCTCGTCGTGGTCGCGCAGCCAGCACATGGCCTGCACAATCTCGGCAATGCCTGCCTTGTCGTCAGCACCCAGTAGGGTTGTGCCGTCGGTGACGATGAGGTCTTCTCCAACATGTGCCTTCAGTTCGGGAAATTTTGTCGGAGAAGAGACGATGCCGGGCGACAGCTCTATGTCACCACCGTCATAGTTCTTGACGATGTGTGCCTTGATGCCGGCACCGCTGCAGTCGGGACTCGTGTCATAGTGGGAGATGAAGCCGATGGTCGGTGCTGGCTTCTTGGTATTGGCCTTCAGCGTGGCATAGATATAGCCCATCTCGTCCATCTCTACGTCAGAGAGACCTTCATGTTCCAGTTCTTCTTTCAGGTATTTGGCAAAGACCAGTTGCTTGGCGGTACTGGGTACGCTCTCTGATTCTTCGCTCGACTGTGTGTCAAATTGGGTGTAGTTTAAAAACCGTTCGGTAATGTCCATTATTCTGTTTTTTTGATAGTCTTTTGATACGATGGTTGTGATCTCTTGAGAGATAACCTTGCAAATATACGAATAATTTCTGAAACAGGTCCTATCTAATGAAAAAATAATTCAAACTGGCTCTACTTCGCCAGTGCGACAAGAGTACGGGAATTGGAAGGTTAAAGGGTTTCAATATTCTTTATGTATGAAGCGTTTTTGTCAAATAAACTTCGAATTATGGCCCAAATTTTGAGCTTTTTTCAAAGGGAGAAATCACCGGTCTTCATTTTGCGAGTATTTCGCGCTCTCAAAGTCACCCATTTTAATGTCGAAACGAAAAGATAATAGTAAAAAAAGAAAACTCTATCCTTTTCTCCGCTAAGGTCAACTACTTTTCGATGAGAAGTCGTTCATATTGGGAGTCAAAGTCGTTCATATTGGGAGCCAAAGTCGTTTGTATTGGGAGTCAAAGTCGTTCGTATTGAGAGCAAAGGTCGTCCATGTTGGGAGTCGAGAGCAGTGCTTCGAGTTCGTCAGCAGTCCACGTCAGGAGTGGCAGAATTCTCTTTCTGGAAGTGCAAAAGGCCCTGTTTTGGCTATTCTTAGACGTTATTTGTGCTTGAAGGGTGGGCTGTGGCAGTGTCAACCCGCCCCGAAAAGTGCTGTCTTTTGGCTGTTGTATTTTCCAGATTGCAAAAACCTGTTGTAAATATTTTTACTTAATGTTGATTGAAAAAAAACGGGTACGATTGAACCTCCGTCACAAGTGACGAGTCCTTGACACTTGGCAAAAAACAAAATAGTTTGTTTTGTTCTGCTCTCGTTTTTTTGTAACTCTGGCCCGGACCGGCTGAACAGGACGAAGAGGGCATGCAGACCATGCGCACCTTGGGACACAACATGGCTTGGTTGATACTTTATCCGCTGACGAAAAAGGAAAAAACGCAAAAGAATCAACATTTTTGGTATTTATTTACTTTTTATTCAGTTATTTTGTGTAAGTTTGCAGCGATGTACCTAATAACTGATTGAAATAACATTTTAAATTAATACCAACCATGAAAAAATTATTTGTATCGCTCCTCGCATCAGGCCTACCCATGTTGGCTTTTGCGAGTGAAGCTGACCTTGAGATTCCTCAAGGCTTTGCGACCTCGCCAGAGGCCTCTATCCTCTATTGGGGGTTCGCCGTTGTTATCCTCGGCCTCCTGTTTGGCTTCTGGCAATTTAATCAAGTGCGTCAGCTCAAGGCTCACCCTTCCATGCTCGAGATGGGCCATGTCATCTTCAAGACCTGTTCCACTTACCTTAAGCAGCAAGGCAAGTTTCTTGCCCTGCTCTTTGTGTTCATCGGCACAGCCATTGCTCTCTACTTCGGACTGCTGAACCACATGTCACCGTCGGCCGTGGTCCTCATCCTCGTATGGACGGTCATCGGCATTCTCGGCTCTTATGCTGTGGCATGGTTTGGTGTGCGCATGAATACCTATGCCAATGCGCGCATGGCTTTTGCCTCTCTACGACGCCGTCCGCTCGACTTGCTGAACATCCCGCTTCGTGCCGGCATGAGCATCGGCATCGTACTTATCTGTATAGAACTGGTCCTCATGCTCGTCATCCTGCTCTTCATGCCTGAGGAACTGGCAGGCAGCTGCTTTATCGGCTTCGCCATCGGAGAAAGCCTTGGCGCATCGGCCCTTCGCATCGCCGGCGGCATCTTCACCAAGATTGCTGACATCGGCAGCGACCTCATGAAGGTGGTGTTCAAGATTGGCGAGGACGATCCTCGCAACCCGGGAGTCATTGCCGACTGCACTGGAGACAACGCTGGCGACTCTATAGGTCCCACGGCAGACGGATTCGAGACTTACGGCGTCACGGGTGTAGCCCTGGTATCGTTTATCCTGCTCGCCGTTCCCGACAACTACAAGGTTCCACTGCTGGTATGGATCTTCGTCATGCGCATCCTGGGCATCCTGGCATCGGTGCTATCCTATTATATTAATGGTGCCCTCTCTACGGCCAAATATAGCCATGCCGATGACATCGACTTCGAGAAACCGCTGACCTCCCTTGTGTGGATCACCTCCATCATGAGCATCGTGGGAACCTTCCTGGCATCCTGGCTCATCTTGGGCAACCTGGGACATGATTGGTGGCTGGCTCTTTCCATCATCATCTCTTGTGGCACACTGGGTGCGGCCCTCATTCCCGAGCTCACCAAGCTCTTCACTTCTCCCACCTCTCAGCATGTGGCAGAGGTGGTCAGAACCTCTGAGCAGGGTGGGGCGTCGCTCAATATCCTCTCCGGTCTTGTCGCCGGAAACATGGGAGCCTTCTGGACCGGCATTGTCTTCTTTGTGTTGATGATTGTGGCCTACTTCGCCTCCATCTTCTTTGGTATCGGAGAAATTTTCGGCACCTACTACAGCATCTTCGCCTTCGGTCTGGTGGCTTTTGGCATGCTGGGCATGGGGCCCGTCACCATCGCTGTCGATTCCTACGGCCCTGTCACCGACAATGCGCAGAGCGTGTATGAGTTGTCACTCATCGAAGATGACATAGAGAAGACTACCCGTGAGGTGGAGAGTGAGTTTGGCTTCACACCCGACTTCGAGAAAGCCAAATACTATCTGGAGGCCAACGATGGCGCCGGCAATACCTTCAAGGCAACGGCCAAACCCGTACTCATCGGTACCGCTGTGGTTGGTGCCACAACCATGATTTTCTCTCTCATCCTCATGATTCAGAAGACCCTCGGTATCGAGCCCGCTGCTATCCTCAACATGCTCAATCCCTACTCTATCCTCGGATTTATCCTTGGTGGTTGTGTCATCTTCTGGTTCACAGCAGCCTCCATGCAGGCCGTCACCACGGGAGCCAACCGTGCTGTGAAATATATCAAGCAAAACATTAAGCTCGATGCCAACGCTCCCAAAAAGGCCGACATCGGAAAGAGCCAGGAGGTGGTGCGCATCTGTACTAACTACGCACAGAAGGGAATGATGAATATCTTCATCGCCATCTTCAGCTTCGCACTGGCCTTTGCCTGCTTGTCCTCGCCGGCAAGCATAGGTGGCGAGAATGCCGTATGTCTCTTCATTGCCTACCTCATCTCAATAGCTGTGTTCGGCCTGTTCCAGGCCGTCTTCATGGCCAATGCCGGTGGAGCGTGGGATAATGCCAAGAAAGTGGTAGAGGTCGATATGAAAGCCAAAGGTACCGAACTGCACGATGCCTCCGTGGTCGGCGACACCGTTGGCGATCCTTTCAAAGACACCTCCTCTGTGGCCCTCAACCCCATTATCAAGTTTACGACACTCTTTGGAGTACTGGCCATGGAGATTGCCATCAGTGAGGGCTTCCGTGATGTAGCCCCCTGGTTCGGTCTGGTCTTCTTCCTCATTGCCCTCTACTTCGTGTATCGGTCCTTCTACAAAATGCAAAGTGAAAAGTGAGAAATGCTGTAGTTCTTCGCTCGGTGCTCGGACAAACACCCATTGCGAAGAGATAAAGAAACTCCAGTGAGGTTGATGAAACTTCAATAATAAAAATCGTCAAATGAGGAAATATCCCATTTGACGATTTTTTCTTTGCTGTTATTTGTTACTTTAACCACGGTTCATGAAACCCTTCTCTCTAATGAACCGATTTGGGCTTAACCTACTCTATCATGATCAGCTCATACTTCTTGGAGCCTAAGCCGATCTTCTCCGCATAGTCGGTGATGTAGGTGCCATGTTGGCGGTTGATGCGTTGGATGAGCGGCTTGTTGTCGTCGCCTGGCTTTCCCTTGTAGTTGAACACCATGTCCAGACAAGCCTGGTCAACGGCAACAGGGTCGAGAGAGGCCATGATGCCCATGTCCTGCAGTTCCGGCTTGGCTGGATGTCCGTCGCAGTCGCAATCCACCGACATGTTGTTCATCACGTTGATATACACAACGTGTCCGCCGAAGTAGTTGTGGACCGCCTGGGCAGCTGCTGCCATCGACTCTAAAAACGAATCCTGCGTCTTGCCGGCCGCCAGATATTCTGGTCCCCATGCCAGTTTCGGGTCATCGGTTTTGCCTGCTGAGTGTATATAGCACTTACCCGCTGTTGAGGCTACGCCGATGGAGGCATTCTTCATCACACCTCCGAAGCCGCCCATGGCATGTCCCTTGAAGTGAGCAAGGTTGATCATGAAGTCGTAGTTGGCCAGATGCTCTCCCACAATGTCGTATTTCAGGTGCTTCTTGTCCTTTACAGGGATGCGAATCTGTCCGAACTCGTCCATCAGGTCAACGGCAAAGATGCTGTCGAAGCCATGCTCATGAATGGTCTCCCAGTGCTTTTTCGGGTCTTGGCGTGATCCGCCATAGGCCGTGTTACACTCCACGATGGTGCCGTTCACCTCTTCCACCAGCTGGCGTATCAGTGTCGGTTTCAGATAGTGGGTGTTGCCACCTTCACCGGTTGAAATCTTTACGGCCACGCGTCCCATAGGCTCCACTCCCAATGCTTTGTAGATTCTCACCAACGACTCGGGAGAAATCTCCTTTGTCATATACACCTTACTTTGTCCGTAGGCCGCTGCTGTTATTGTCAGTAACAGGGTAACGGCCATCATTCGTACCTTAAATCTCATTTTTTTCTTTGACTAACCTTGTTGTTTAATTTTTAACTGTTTCCACATGATGCTGGAGCCCAGAGTCCTGGAGACGAGGCTCTCTCTTAAAAAGCACACGACAAAATTACAAAATATTTCAGAATATAACATGAAGATAACCTTTTTTTTGTTTCCACCTTGTTATGTCTTGTTTTAAAAAGCCTCACTACCCATCTTGAAATCTGATGAGTGTGAGAAGGTAAAGGGACAACTCTCCTATATTGTTCAGGAAATGAAGGAGGAACAACAGCAAAGTCGAAGCCGTGGATTCCATATGTAATACTTTATTCAAGAAAGATGAGGTGTTAAGCCGCATCTTTCACTTTATTAGGCTTAATAAACACTAAAAAACAAGCAAATATTGCTCTGATAGAATATTTTTCACTAACTTTACACCTAAACTATAATTTTGAAATGTATGCAAGACGTAAATCGCCTGAAAATAGTGTTAGTGGAACAGAAGAGAACCAGTAAATGGCTATCTGAAGAACTTGGTGTGAGTCCATCTACAGTTTCCAAGTGGTGCACTAACTCTTCTCAGCCTGATGTTGCAAGTTTGCTTAAGATTGCTGACTTGCTGGAGGTTGATATAAAGGAGTTGCTGGTTAGAGAATATGAGCAGTTTCTATTGTCAAAAATAAAGGATTAAGGACTATGGATAAAGAACAACAAGTGTTAGGCTATGTCCGAAGGGAGAATTTCGTAGTAGCCATAGGTCGCGTTATGGAATCGTGTAAAACATTGGGAATCAATGTGGATGATCATTTTCGTGAGGTTACGAAAATGATAAATAGAACAAAAAGATTGCCATTGACAAGCTAAATTTGTCGCAACATAGAGGGTGTTCTCAAAAGAATAATTGTAACGGGTAATTCGCATGGTTTACGCATATTGTAGAAAAGACGACAATCATTCTGTACAAAGTATAGAAGATTGGGCAGAAAATAATTCTATAGTTATTGATGAATTTGTTTGGGATGATGATGCCAAACAAAAAGATTCTTACGACAAGCGAAAATTGGGAATATTTTTATTTCCTAAAGTGCAGAAAGGCGATATTCTTATTGTATCTGAAATCTCTTGCATAGGTCGATCGGCAATAGAATTGCAAAGAATTATAGACACTGTTTTTACTATAAAAAGGATCAGATTAGTATGTTTGTCGATTAATATGGATGTCGATTTTGCAAATATTACAGCATCGGAATCAAATTTATTAGAAAAGTTCTATTTTGCAGCAAAACTTCAAAAAGCGATTATTCATGAAACGACTAAGGCGGCACTTGCTGCAAAAAGAAATAAGGGCGTAAAAATGGGTGCCGCAAGTGAGAAATATAAAAAACACTTAGAGTCAAAATCACAAGAAGAACTTGAGTACGTACAAATAAAAAGAGGACTGGCAAATAACATAAAGAATATAGAAAAGGCAGAAACGCAGGCTTTTATCAAAATTTTACGAGAAGTTTTCAATTTAGATGAAGACGGGAGTAAATGGAACTGGGACATAGTTTCAACAAAAGGGGACTATAAAAATCAAATAATTCAAGCGATGGAAGAATTCCAAAAAACAGAAGGTGTTTATGACAAATGGGATTTCTCAAATTACAATGATAGACGTTTGCATGGTAGACTTTGTGCATATATTAGCTCTGTACGTAGATCATTAACGACTTATTATTCAAACATAAGATATGGGGAAATGACCCTTGAGGAATATATTAATTATAAATCATCAACTAAGAAACTATCGAAAGAAGTTGTTAGAGACCCCCAACTTGCAAAACGGAAAAGGCGAAGAAGTAAGAATTATGAGAGCCATACTGAAGTAACAATAGATACTGTTCAACTCGGAAAGATTGAAGAAGAGACAAAAGAGTCTCAGAGAATCTTGTCAGACATATTTGTAGAGACTAATTCAAATGAAGATTACAATATAAAAGTATCGAGTCCAATTATGGATATATTGAAGGTTCTTTTCACAAAAGACGTTTGGTCATATGAAGATGTTGATATTTTATGTAAAAAACGTAAACTAATGATAGGGTCTGTTTTAGAACAGATAAATGATTTTGCTTTAGAAACTGTTGACGACATCATAATAGAAGATGATGGTGAAAACATTTATATAATGACTGAATATAAAGATTTGTTGATATGAAGAGAATAATCAGACCAAAAGAGCGTGAAACAATTATACAATCTCTTAGAAGTGGAGTTGTTCCAAGAATAGGGCTACAACATATTCAAGTAGGAAGAAGCGAAGAACTGAAATCATTTGTAAAAGATGTAGAAACCATTGCTGACGGCGGAGCTTCTTTTAGGATAGTTATTGGAGATTATGGCTCTGGTAAGACCTTTTTCTTGTCATTAGTAAGGAACATTGCTTTAGAGAAAGGATTAGTAACCATGAATGCCGACCTATCTCCATCTAAACGTTTATATGGAAATGAAGGACAGGCAAGAAGATTGTTGGCCGATTTAGTTACAAGCATATCTACTCGAACAAAACAAGACGGAAATGCATTAACTAATATATTAGAAAAGTTTATCTCTATAGCGCAAGAAAAAGCTAATGCAGAAAAAGTTGATATTTCTTTTGCAATCAAGAACTTGCTGAACGATTTAAACGATTACCCCAATGGTCATAGTTTTGCATATATTGTTAATAAATACTGGGAGGCTTTTGATACAGGAAATGAAGCTTTAAAAAATTGTGTATTAAAGTGGTTGAAGGGAGAATATGCTACTAAAACAGATACAATGAGAGACCTAGGTATACGGGACTTTATTAATGATGCATCTTTTTTTAACACATTAAAACTGTATTCTGTATTAGTAAAAAAAGCAGGTTATAAGGGGCTACTTGTCAATTTGGACGAAATGGTAAATCTTTATAAAGCGGCTCATGGAACTTCAAGAAAAATGAATTATGAAGAAATTCTTGTTATTCTTAATAACACCCTTCAGGGATCTGTTTCTAATATAGGCTTTATAATGAGTGGCACTCCTGAGTTTTTGACAGATACGCGAAGAGGACTATATAGTTATGAAGCATTACGTTCAAGATTGGCAGAAAACAATTTTTCAATGCAACTGGGATTAATTGATTATAATTCTACAGTGCTTCGTTTATCAAGTTTGTCAAAAGAAGAGTTATATGTTCTTCTCAAAAATTTGAGAAATGTATTTGCTTGTGGTATTGAGGACAATTATCTTATACCTGACGAGGCTCTTGTCGCCTATATGAATTACTGTTTTAATAAGATTGGTGATAGTTATTTCAGGACACCAAGAAATACGGTAAAAGGTTTTCTTGACTTACTCTCCATCTTGGAACAATATCCGTCATTAAAATGGGATGATGTTATTGAGAAAATAAAAATAGAAAAAGACATTGAACCGACAGAGATAGAAGGTATTCTAAAGTCTCATGAAGAACTTAGTTCTGAGGAAAAAGAGGAGTTTACATCATTTAAAATATAAGTGATTCCATGAATTTGCATCAGTCGTCATCATTCAACTTGCTTGATACGAAAGTACAACAATGGGTGTGGAAGCAAGGTTGGGATTCTCTTAAAGATATTCAAGAGAATGCCATACCTCTAATCCTCAATAATGATAGTGATGTTATTATTACGGCTGCTACTGCAGGTGGAAAAACTGAAGCTGTTTTTCTACCAATATTAACAAATTTACTTAAAGATGAAAACCGCATAGGCTTTCAAGTCTTGTACATAAGTCCACTAAAGTCGCTTATAAATGATCAATATCGACGTTTAATGGATATGACTAAAGATTTGTATATAGATATTGTTCCTTGGCATAGTGATATCTCAAGTAGTAAGAAACAACGATCTTTAAAGAGTCCTAATGGTATTCTTATTATAACACCAGAATCTTTAGAGTCTCTATTGATTCATCATCAACTTAAGCTAAAAAAGGCCTTTGGTTACTTACAATATGTCGTAATTGACGAACTTCATGCTTTTATACCAACAGAGCGTGGTAAACAGCTACAATCCTTGATGTCGCGAATTGAACATGTGATAGGAAAACATATTCCCAGAATTGCAATGAGTGCTACTTTCTCAGACTTTGGAGTCGTAAAGGATTTCCTAAGACAAGATCATAGTATGCCTTGTATTATACCAAATCAGGGAAAAAGTAATCATGAAACAAAAGTTCTTATAAAAGAATATACTTATGGATATAATGAAAAGCCTCATATAGAGAAAACTATTGCTGATGATTTGTTTCTACAATTGAGAGGTTCAAATAATTTGGTATTTACAAACAATAGGCAAGAATGTGAAGCTTATAGTATTTTATTAAATGAAAAATCAGATGAAGAACGGGTTCCCAATGAATTTAGGATACATCACGGAAGCATTTCAAAAGAGACAAGGACAACTGTAGAGCATGAACTGCAATCTGACAAAATGCCAATAACGGCAATATGTACCTCAACGTTAGAACTAGGTGTTGATATCGGAAAAGTAAAATCAATTGCTCAAATAGAAACAGCAAACTCTGTATCTAGTTTAAGGCAACGATTAGGACGTTCAGGAAGAAGGGGTGAAGCGTCAATATTAAGAATTTACTCTAATGACTATATTGGAGAAAATGCGGACTTACTTGATTTGATGAAGAGTAATCTTTTCCAAAATATTGCTGTAATTGAACTATTGAAGGAGCATAAATACGAGATTCCAAACATTAATGGAATTCATATTTCCACTCTTATTCAACAAATATTATCAATAATTGCTCAATATGGAGGCTTTAATCCACAGGAAGGATGGTTACTATTGTGCAAAGATGGGGCATTCAGGAATATTACTGCAAAACTATTCCTGAAATTATTAAAAGACTTAGGAGATGCTGATGTAATACAGCAAACTAGTAATGGACAAATTATAATAGGACCTGTTGGTGAAGAGATTTTATTAGATAAAGAGTTTTATGCTGCTTTCATAACATATCCAGAATTTGATATAGTGAATTTGCAGAATGGAGATAATATAGGCTCAATAATGGTCGACAAAATAGGTGTTGGAGCATGTGTTATTTTCGGAGGTAAAAAATGGAGTGTTACAGAGATTGATTATAAGGCAAATAAAGCTTATGTCATTCCATATGATTTCGGTGAGCTACCCATCTTTCGAAATGACGGCGCAGATATAGACTGGATAATTGTTCAAAAGATGAAATGTATCTACCTTGCTAATGATGTATATTCGTATCTTGATAAAAAAACAGATGCTCTAAAATGTTTGCAAAGTGCTCGTTTATTCTTTAATAATCATAATTTAGGGAAAAATGTTTGTACTTACGGGGATGATAATTTAATATTAACTTGGGCAGGCTCTAAAATAAATAGGACAATTAGTCTAATTGCGAATTTGTATTTGGAGAAAATTTTAGAATTTAACCATATTTTCATTAATGGACTCTCTAAAGAGCAGGTTTTAGAAATACTTCAGAAACCAAAACCAAAAGCAGAAGAACTATGCCCATTTTTAATGAGATGTGTGAAAGAAACCAAGAAATACGACTATTTATTATCTGATGAATTGTTGGATATCGAATATGCATCTATGTACCTGGATGTAGATAGTGCCTGGAATAGATTAATTGAAATTAAGAATGAAATAGAACACAATGAAATTGTATATGAAGATGAAAACCAATAACAATTCTATTTATAAGCAAGAAAACGAGTTATCGAAAATATCCCCTCTGATTCGGAGTGTAGGTTATACTCCCGACTTTAATATGTGCGGAGATAGGCCTGATATTTGTTTACCTTCATTTGAGAATAAGGAAATAGGAATTGAGGTCACAGAATATGCTGAAAGATATCATGCCAAAGCTGAAAGCAATAAAGAAGTTAGAGGAAATTTGCAACTTAAAGCACGCCAAGATTTAAAAAAAATCATGGACTCTTATATAGAATATTTCGATAATAGAGAAAAAGATAATCGATGTTACCCGAAAAAGTCTGGATATAGAATCACTATATGGCTTGCTGGTGGTTTATTTCCATATCAATGTAACTTAAAAGATTATAAAAATGTTATTTTTAAAGAGATTGATAGTTTTCTTTTTTCAACCAATACATTTATTGATAATGAATTTATTGCAGATGTTAGACTTGAATTAATTCCCAATGTGTCAAAATCAGTAATAGATTATCAACGAGGGTATGTAGATTGCATGACTCCAGTTGATGACAACGTCATATCAGAAATAATAAAAGAAAAGAATAATAAGTTACTTAAATATAAAAAATGCAAGAGTAATGAATCTATAAAAGAATTTTGGCTTGCAATTTGTTTGCCTAATCATATACAAGATGTAGCTGAAAAGTATAGAATTCCTTCAGATGTTCAAACAAACTATAATAAGATATTTTTTGTACAAGATAGTAGAGTATGGCAGATAAAGTGAATAAATAATGTTAGAGGAGGGTAAAAGATTAATTTTGCAAACGATATGGGCAATACGAACGAAATAGAGATGTTCTCACCGGAAGAGATGCAGTCGCCCTTTGAGGCTATCAAAGAGACGGATGGTGAAGGTCGTGAGTGGTGGAACTCACGTAAGTTGGCGCGTCTCATGGGCTATCAGAAGTACTGGAACTTCGAGCGGCTGATGGACAAGGTATCCTCCTTCCTGCAGCAAGAGAAGGGCTTAGACCTGAAGGAGCACATGGTGGAGATAGAGGAGATGGTGCAACTGAATAACGGTGGCTATCGACAAGTAAAATCCAT
>Ga0247611_10001584_pt1 | contig 40123 bp, 32 predicted proteins | sample 177DNAGHGhighgp2_FD_192422 | JGI IMG/M metagenome (GOLD analysis project Ga0247611, IMG submission 192422) | Sheep rumen microbial communities from Palmerston North, Manawatu-Wanganui, New Zealand - 1770 DNA GHGhigh gp2 | ecosystem: Host-associated > Mammals > Digestive system > Stomach > Rumen... | reverse complement strand
ATTATCGACATGCACGCTTGCACGCCACAAAGGCAGGCATTTCCCCGTAAAATTCAGCACTTCCCCCTTGCATATATCAAAGTTTATTGCTATATTTGCAACAAACAAAAGAAGAAACGATTATGGTAACGCTGACATTCCTCTTCATCGCATGGCTCATCCGGAAACGGTTCGTGCCAGAAGGCACATCGCGCATCAGCAAGGTGTTTTACTACCTTTTCTGCGTCACCATGACACCACTCTTCGGTCCGTGGATCTTCAAGTTCATTGCCGATTCAAAGGTTATGACACCTGAAGAAGAGAAAAAGCAACACGGTTACGGCTATACATATCCCGGCTTCTTCTCTTAAAGATTGTCCTTTCTACTCTCATCAAATAAAAGTATCTTTGTCCTAAAAAGCAAAGATATTTTTTTATGAGTATTACGGTAGATAAAGTACAACTCGAAATCGCTATCAAGCACGACAAGGCTCGGCAGGAGATTGCAGAAATCACCGACAAACTACAAGGTGAGACCAAACAGCTGAAGGAACTTGACAAGGCCAAAAAGAAGGCCATGAAGAAGTACAAGGACGAAAGCCATCCAGAAGTGGTAAAGGCAACTCAGGCATACGAGGAACAGTCTAAGAGAATCAACGCCCTCAAAGCCCGCAAGGATGAGCTTCGACGGTCGCTGAAGGTGGAAGGCCTCTCGATAGCCGAAGTGCGCGACGAGCTGAAGAAGTACAACATGCAGCTGGCTAATCTCACGCCTGGTACCGAGAAGTTCAACGAGACAAAAAAGCACGTCGACGAACTGACCATCAGACTGAAGGAACTGAAAAGCACCACCGACCAAACGCAGGTGTCGCTGGGTAAGTTCGGTGGAGGCAATATATTCGACGGTCTTAAAAAAACACTTGGTGCAAAAGTGGACTTCGGCCAACTGAAAACCATCTTGTCAGCCAACGCCATCTCAGGTGCCGTCACGGCTGGGCTGGAACTCGTCGCCGACTTGGCCTCGCGTGCCTTCGACCGCGTCAAGTCCCTCGTCACCGAGAGCGTGCAGGCAGCACGCGCAGCCGAGGGTATCACCCACGCCTTCCAGCGGCTCGACCAGCCCGGACTGCTGCAGAACCTGCGCCGGGCCACCCACGGCACCGTCACCGACCTGGAGCTGATGAAGGCCGCCGTGCAGGCCAACGACTTCCGCCTGCCGCTCGACCAGCTGGGCAAGTACCTGGAATTTGCACAGCTCAAGGCACAGCAGACGGGACAGAGCGTGGACTACATGACCAACAGCATCGTCACCGGCCTGGGACGCAAGTCGCCGCAGATCCTCGACAACCTGGGCATATCGGCAGCCGAGATCAAGGAGGAGATGGAGAAGACGGGCGACATGGCCACCGCCGTCGGCAATATCATCGACCGCCAGCTGGCCGACGCGGGCGAGCACTTCGAGGATGCCGCCGAGCGCGAGGCACGCGCCACCACCGACGTAGCCAACGCGCAGCTGCAGCTGGGACAGCAGATGCAGAAAACCTTCGGCATAGGCTCCACTTCGTTCGGAGAAATGCAGGCCAAGGCTGAGGTGTTCATCCTCAACGGACTCACCAAGACTATCCGCTACCTGCAGCAGCTCTACGACAGCACGACAACGGTGCGACTGGCCGTGGAAGGCGTCAAGGTGGTGTTCGACACGTTCTTCAAGGTGGTGCAGGCCGGATTCTACCTGCTCATCGACAACGTGCTCAACCCCCTGCCCGTCAAGGCCGTCATCCTGAGCGGTGGAAGCGCAGCCACCAACGACAGCGACGAGGAGCAGGAAGCCGAGACAACGTCATTCGGTGACCTGATACGCCAGTCAGAAGAGCCTGCTGAGCAGCAAAAGGAACAGCTGTTCTGCGCACTCTTCAACGGACTGCAATGGCAAGAAAGCAGCGACGGCGACATGCTCGTGCCACAGCCATACACCGATGCCTACCAGGCCGAGACCGAGCCGGGATTCATGGCCTACAACAACTACGCCGCCCACGAGGGCTTCGAGGGATCATTGCTGCTGCCCGAACTCGACGAGACCACCTACAGTGCCAACCAGGCTTACCAGATAGACACCGCGCGCACCGTGACCTTCGAGACCTTCGACCCAAACCGCATCGACGTGCGCAAGGTCTACGTCATCGGCGGCCGATGCTACGCCGTGCGCGACTGCGAGGAAACCATCACCGCCGAGGGACGCAAGCCCCTATGGAAGCTCAACTGCCACCCCATGGCCATCAGCGATGCGGCGCTCTACCAGCAATGGGTGCTCGCCGACGGCCATTGGAACGACGGCGGTGTCTGGCTCGACGATGGCCGCTGGCTCGACAGTTAGAAGTGAAGAGTGAAAAATTCAGGAGCTATGAACGATATCAGCTACAAGGAACTTGACCTTTGGATCCGCGAGGAGCTCTCCCAGCACGGCGAGTGGCTCGTCGACCGCTTCGTCGATGCACTGGAGAGCGGCGGCCACGTGGACACCGGTGCCCTCGCCGACAGCTTCGACTACCGCACCTCTGCCGAGCAGGGCGCACAGGTACTCGAGGTGTCCTTCCTCACCTACGGCCGTCTGGCCGAGGTGCGCTCCCGCCGCACCAAGAGTGCGGAGCGTTTTTCCCGCTCCGGCAACCACACCGCCTGGGGCAGCAGGAACCACCGCCCCAAGCGCATGCAGTGGTACAACAAGAACCGCTACGCAGGCTACGGCCGCCTGATACGCCGCCTCACCGCTGGCATGAGCGATGCCGAGCTGCAGCGCATACGCGGCATCCTGGAACGCGCCAAGGCCGACCTGGCCGCCAAATAGCCCACAAAGAATCCCTGGCAAGCATCTGTTTGCTCACCGGGGATTGCATTTTTGCTGATGAATTATCGACATGCACGCTTGCACGCCACAAAGGCAGGCATTTCCCCGTAAAATTCAGCACTTCCCCCTTGCATATATCAAAGTTTATTGCTATATTTGCAACAAACAAAAGAAGAAACGATTATGGTTACGCTGACATTCCTCTTCATCGCATGGCTCATCCGGAAACGGTTCGTGCCCGAAGGCACATCGCGCATCAGCAAGGTGTTTTACTACCTTTTCTGCGTCACCATGACACCACTCTTCGGTCCGTGGATCTACAAGTTCATTGCCGATTCAAAGGTCATGACACCTGAAGAAGAGAAAAAGCAACACGGTTACGGCTATACATATCCAGGATTCCTCTCTTGAAGATATTGCTATATTTACAACAAACAAAAGAAGAAACGTTTATGGTTACGCTGACATTCCTCTTCATCGCATGGCTCATCCGCAAGCGGTTCGTGCCCGAAGGCACCTCGCGCGGCGACAAGGTGCTCTACTACCTTTTCAGCGTCACCATGACTCCACTCTTCGGCCCGTGGTTCTTCAAAGTCCTAATTGAGTCGAAACATACAAGTCACAAAGATCCGTGCGGTGGTGTATACCCTTACGTGTGGAATTGATGTCCTTTTATTATAGACAAAAAACGAATATCTTTGCCACATAGCCCATCGGTTGTTGCTCGAACGAACACCGTTACGCCGCTGCTACAACTTTCGTATGTATAAATCTCGCCAGTCGTTTACGACCATTTGTGAGATTTCTTATCATCCGCATGGCAATTCGTAAAATTCGCGAAATTACTGCGAGCACTCGTGGGTCTTCGACAAATCTCGTGGTCCAAAAGGAACTTGAGAAACTTGAATTATGTAATTGTAAGAAGCCTATGAACAAAGACGAGAAACGAGAATTGCGGCGTAAGCGTCTGATGGATAATAAGGTCTATCAGACGATGAACGGCCTGACGCGCTACATGGATCGATACTATCTCGATGCACTCATCGGCATCATTCCTGGCTGGGGTGATACCATTGCCTTGCTCAGCGTCGTGCCGTTCGTCTATTTCTCGTCGAGGGTCATCAAGAGCATTCCCCTGACGCTGGCCGTCTTGAACAATGCGCTCCGAGACGTACTGATGGGCATGATACCATTCTTCATTGGCGACATTATCGACTTCTTCCATCGTTCCAACATCCAGAACATGCAGATGATTCAGGGCTTCGTTGACGGCGACGAGACCGTCATCAAGCAGGTGAACCAACGGGCCTGGCAGTCAGCCATCGTCCTTGTCATCCTTTTGTTGTTCATAGCCCTGATGATATGGGCACTCGTCAGTTTCGGCAGCTACCTGTATTCACTTATGGCTTCCCTTTTCTGAACTCCCTTGGCGAGATGCCGATGACAGACGCGCTATTATCATGACAAGGTGTAGGCATGGAAGTTCTTGCGGTACTAAGTAAAATCTGACTTGAGAAAAAAGTTGTATAGGGAAATCCCCTCATATCGATTTTTATTTGTACCTTTGCACCCATAACAATCATAGGAGAGTAGAAGATATGGCATTTTTAGATTTAGTCAAGCAGAGATATAGCTGTAGGAGCTATCAGGAGAAGCGTGTGGAACAGGAAAAGCTGGACTACGTGATGGAATGCGTCCGCTTTGCCCCGTCGGCTGTGAACAGGCAGCCGTGGATGTTCCGCATAGTCAAGAACGAGGCCGACAAGGCGAAGCTGCAGGAGTGCTACAACCGCGAGTGGTTCGCAACAGCTCCGATGTACATCATCTGCAGCATCCTGCACGACGAGGAGTGGGTACGCTCGGACGGCAAGCATCATGGCGACATCGACATCGCCATTGCCGTGGAGCATCTGTGTCTGGCTGCCACCGAGCAAGGTCTTGCCACCTGCTGGGTCTGCAACTTCGATGCCGTGAAGTGCAAGCAACTCTTTGCCATTGCAGACAATGAAGAACCTGCGGTGCTGATTCCCATCGGCTATGCCGCTGATGAGCCGAAGGAAAGGCTGCGGGTTCTTGCCGGGGCAAGCGAACAAGTTCGAGCGGGCGACGGTACGTCGGGAATGAAGAAGCGCAAAGAGATGGAAGAAATCTGCAAGTAGCACGACACTGCGAGAACTCATCAATTACGAAGGTGTGGAATAAGCCTTATCAGCCGTCAGCCATCTCATATCGAATCAGTATATACCAATGTCACAAATTATTCTTTGAATAAAATGAAGGCCATCTGCTGGTAGGGACTGTCGCCTCTTGACTGTAACTTTCTTTCATCGTTTTCTTTGTTTATTCAGAATTATTGTTTATCTTTGCACGCAGAAATCAAAATGTTTTGAAGTAATATGACTCAGATTGTATTGAATATTGAAGATGCCAGTCTCGTTCCAAGTCTGAAGCAGATACTGGGAGCTATCAAGGGAGTAACCATCGACAAGTTGGTTACTGCAAAATCTGATATTGAGGCAGAGAAGGCTTTTATAACAGAGACCATTACCAAAGGCTATCGTGAAATGCAAGAAGGTGATTTCGCTGGCGAGGGACTTACTTCTCTTGACAACTTGGTTAATGAGCTTCGAGCAGAAGCTTAAAAGGCTATGGTAACTTTCAATTATACTAAAGAGTTTCTTCGACAAGCTAAGCGATTGGCCAAGCACTATCGATCTCTTCCTGATGACATCGATACACTTCAACACGAGTTGCAGACCAATCCTAACATTGGAGTATCTCTTGGTGGAGGTAAGCGCAAGATTCGCCTCGGCGCCAAAAGCAAAGGCGGTGGCAAGCGAGGTGGACTTAGAGTCATCACGCTGAACATTGTTATTGAAACCACAGACACTTGTGTCAACCTTCTTACCATTTACGACAAGAAGGAAATCCAGAATGTATCTGAAGAATATATTGACCAAATTATAAAGAATCTTTAGCATAAGCATTTATACTCCCTGTCCCTCGCGCTCGACCTCAAGGTCGCTTCGCTCTGCGAAGAACAAGTCGGCGGGGACTTTTGTTTCTACCTGTTCCTTTTCTTCTTCAAATAGTTTCTCCTTGCGTTTGGGCAATACCTTCTGGTAGGCGTCATAGATAGCTGCCGGTAGCGCTACTAACTCCACCTTATCCTCCACTTCGCGGAAGTTATCCGTAAAGGGATAGCGGCCAGGTGAGAACACATAAATCTTGATTCTGCCTACTCCCCTCTCTTTGGGAGAGGGGTCGGGGGTGAGGCTTTTTATTTCCTCTACTATCTCGTCTATCAACTCTTCTCGATAGATGATCAGCATGTGCTTCCGCCCATCGTTAAAATATCGTGCCAGATGAGGCTTCAGCTTAAACCGTCCGAAAGTCTTCTGCTCTTCGTACAGGTCTTCTTTGATGCAGAGCAAGTCAGTAGCCGCAGTCACCAAGTTGCGCATATTCTTCTGCGTCCTGTCGCGAGAGATATAGTCTGTCTTGTAATAGCGCAGCGTGTTGGCCTTCAAGCCAGCCACCTCTACACCCTTGGGAGTCGTATAGCCATTAATCACTCGCTTGTTTCGTTCGTAGGTTACTTCCTCGCAGATGTTATTCTCGTTGTTTGTCACAAGAATACATTGTCTATGTCCTCCGTCTTCTGAATTCAGTTGCATGGTGGCGTGAAGGGTTGTGCCTGAGCCGGCAAAGAAATCGAGGATTATAGATGAATCTTGACTATACAAACCTATACATCGCTTGATTAAACGCATTGACTTAGGATATGTAAAACGAGATTCTCCACCAAAAATATCTTTGACTTCTTTCGCGGCATCTTGAGAATGACCCACCTCTGAATATTTCCATATAGTCATCGGAGTAATTCCTTGTTTAACTTCAGAAAGGAATTTCTTAACACGTGGCATATTATTTCCCTTTTTACCAAACCACAGACGATTATCCTTACGCATTTCTTCGTAGCGTTCTTTCGTATATAACCAACATCTACCACTTGCAGGTCTCATAATAGTTCCATTAGGAGCTATAATATCATATAGCTTATCTGGTACAACAGGACCAACGGTCATGTCTGATGATGTCCATACTCCTCTCGGATCATCATCAGGATTGGAATACCTATCATTGGCATCATCTGATCGATTCAATCCATTACATACAGCATATTCTATTTGTTTGGCATAACAAATAATATAATCGTGACTTTCAGAAAAGTGTTTTTTCAGATTGACAGGAGCAAATGCTCTTTCCCAAATTACTTGTGCAATAAAATTGCCACTACCAAAGATACTGTCACTTAATAGTTTCAACTGCGCCTGCTCATTATCATCAATCGAGATAAAGATAACCCCTTTGTCACTTAATAACTTCTTGGCAATCTTTAGGCGCTTGTTCATAAACGAGAGCCATTTGCTGTGACGATACGAATCTTCTGAATCGACAAACGAGTCGTTATAAACGAAGTCCTTATTACCTGTGTTGTAGGGAGGATCGATATAAATGACATCAATCTTTCCCTCGTGGGTATAACTGAGTGCAGTAAGTGCCTCAAGGTTGTCACCCTCTATCAGAATATGGTTGGGAATACGTTCGAGCGGATTTGCAATCCGCTCACTTTGAGTATCAGCATTTGTAATGCGCTTATCGGATTGCAAATCCTTATACTCACTACAGTCGGATTGCAAATCCGACTGAACGACACCAGCTAATATTGCTTTGTCCTTCACTTCGTGAAGCACAGGTAATGAGTCTCGTAGTCGTTCCTCCACATCCTCTGGCTTATCCTCCCAAACCAGTCCATACTTCTTGTGCTGGCGCAGAAGACCAATGAGGTTACTACGTTAATATAAATTTAACCGTCTGAGGCATATAAACCTATTAAAAATGCCCTCATTTGCCGTATCTGTTCGAATGAATGTTCTTCAAATAATCATTTTGACAGATACACTCATCATGATTTTGCCGCATAATACAAGCGCGTTTTGCCGCGTAATGCAAGTGCGTTTTGCGGCAAAATACAGCGCGTTTTGCGGCATAATGCAACGCGTTTTGCGGCATAATGCAACACGATTTGCCGCATAATGCAACGCGATTTGCGGCAAAATTGTACAAACTTATTTTTTAACGGTTACTAAATATGCATTAGTTTCGTTTTTTATTTGTACCTTTGCAGGCAAAATTTGAACAAGGAGAAGAAATAGAACAAGATAAGAGCATCAAAAAAACAAACTACTATATGAAGACAAAGAAAATACTGACTTCAAGACTCTGGGCCGTGGCAGGTGTCATGGCACTGGGTACTATCACCATGACGGCTGCCGACATACACGTAGCCACCACCGGCAACGACGCAAATGCAGGCACGGAGCAGGCACCGCTGCTCACCATACACAAAGCCATGGAGCTGGTGCAGCCCGGCGACCGTATTCTGGTACACGAGGGTACCTACACCATCAGCGAACGTATCAAGATTCCCGCCCTTAACACTACTCCCGACATGCGGTGCGAGCTGCGTGCCTGGCCCGAGGAGGCTGTGGGAAAAGTCATTATCGACGGCTCGGCGATGCATCACACCACGATGAACGAGTTCAAGATGGGCCGCTGCATCTACGTGAACCACCTGGCCAACTACTGGACGTTCTACGGACTGGTGCTCTGCAATGCAGAGGACAACGGCATGAAGGTGGAGGGCTCGTACAACGTGATAGAGCGCTGCACCTTCTACGGCAACAACGACACGGGCCTGCAGATAGGCATGTACAAGGACTTCGCCATCGAGGAAACCAAGTCGCTGCCACCCGGGACGCCACAGTTCAACCCCGGCTACCAGTTCTGCCGAGGCAACAAGGTCATCAACTGCGACGCGTACAATAACTACGACGCCCGCACCTACAACGGCAGCGACGACGGCGGCGATGCCGACGGCTTCGCCTGCAAGCTGTTTCCTGGTCCTGGCACCGAGTTCCACGGCTGTCGCGCCTGGAATAACAGCGATGACAACTGGGACCTCTACATGGTCTATCACCCCGTGGTCATAGACCACTGCTGGGCCTATCATGCCGGCTACACCCCCGATGGCGAGGCCGTGGGCAACGGCAACGGTTTCAAACTGGGCGGCGGTGGCTCCGCTGGCGGTGCTGCCTTCGACCAGAGCGTGGGCGCCCACGTGCTGACCAACTGCGTGAGCTTCGACAACCTGCACAAGGGCTACGACCAGAACAACGCCTACGAGGGCATGTATGTGATCAACTGCACGGGCTGGGGCAACGAGTTCAACTACCGCTTCCCCACGGAGTTCAAGTATGGCACGATGACCATACGCAACTGCATAGGGTGGGGGGCTACGAAACAGAATCACGAGTTTCTCTCCGAGGACAAGGAGGGCTCGAAGCTTCCCGACACCGACTTCAACTCGTGGACTACGCTTGACGGCTGCAACCCCTACAAGGAGGGACAGAAGGTGGCCGACGGCAGCAAGCCTAAGACGAAGGACTACAGCGGCGAGTTTCTCTCGCTCTCGGTGGCCGACTTCATGGCTCCCCGCGAGAGTGACGGCTCGCTGCCCAATAACAACTTCGCACGGCTGAAGCCGGGCAGCGTGTTCAAAGACCTGGGCATGCCCATCATCGGCTTCACGCCCACCCGCAAGATGACCGAGGCCGAGTGTGCCGCCGCCGGGCTGGAGCATAGCACCGCCGATGACCTATACATCCCCTATAATGACGAGGCTCCGGAATTTGGCGCCTTCGAGCTTGACGGCACACCCCATGAGTTCGTCGTGCCCGAGAAGATTGAGTTGCGATGCGCCACGGCCAACTCGTCGCAGGAGGTGGTTGAGGGTCAGTCTATCGACGACATTGTCTATGAGTGGAACGAGGCTGGCACAAGTGCCGATGTCGAGGGCTTGGCCGAAGGGCTGACGGCCGACATAGAGACAGGCCGCCTGACCATCAGCGGCACACCGCAGGGCGACTGTACGTACACGGTCACCATTACGGGGGCCGAGGGTGTTAAGGCCGTCAGCACCACGGGGATCATCACCTGCGTGGTGCCCTTCCGCGTGCTCACGGGCGACTGGTATCACTTCCAGGATGCTGCCGACGCGCTGCCCGAGGACTTGCAGGGCGTCATTGAGGCCGTCACCGCCGATGACAGCTATCCCTCGCGCATCGACCCGCAGTACACCGAGAGCGACGGCTCCATACCCGGGGGCTGCACACAGGGGGCACTGGTCATGGGGCGCAACAAGGGCGGCGCACGCTGGACCTTTGGTGACAATGGTGTGCTGCAGCTACTCGTGAATCTGCACATCACTGGCAAGCGTGCCTTCATCATTGAGTACACGCTCGCCGACGGCACGCAGAAGACAGTGGACATAGCAACCATGGCAAAGGGCACCTACTGCGACTGGAACGTGCTTGAGAATGCCGGCATCGGCGACGGCACAATGCTGCGCTCGCTCACACTGCGCAATAACAACTCGAAAGGCGAGGCGCGCATCTACGACATGTATGTTCGTGTGCCAGACCGTGGCCAGAATACCTCGATTACCGTGCCTACCGGCCAGAGGAACTCGGATCATGCTGCCAAGCTCGTCAGCGGCAAGCGACTCGTCATCGTAAAGGATGGCGTGAAATACAACGCTCAGGGAATGAGGCTGGAGGAAATATGATGGTAAGATTTGCGGTAAAATGACCCGTGGATGCGTTAATGTTCCAAAATCGCTTCGTTGTTTCATCTTTATTTATTACTTTTGTAGCGCAAAAAAGGAATACTATAGAGATATGCAACAAATATTGAGAAGATTTCTGTCCGTGGTGCCGCTGCTGCTCGTGGCAGGAGCCTTGATGGCCCAGACCACGCGTTGGCGTGCCATACACGACGTGAAGAAGAAGGAGACGCTGTTTGGCATCGCACAGACTTACGGTGTGACGGTTGACGACCTGAAGGCAGCCAACCCCGAGATGGAGAAGCCAGGATACAAGCTGAGGAAAGGCGACACCGTGTTCGTACCTTTCCCTTCGAGGCGCAACGACGCCCAGAAGGCGGGGCAGGCGGTGGAGCAGCCTGAGGAGCGGGCAAAGAGCGCGAGACCTGAGGCGCTGGGCACGTCGGCACGCCCCATTCGTCTGGGCATCATGCTGCCGCTGCACAACATCAACGGCGACGGTCGCCGCATGGTGGAGTATTACCGTGGCGTGCTGATGGCCTGCGACAGCCTGAAGCAGCTTGGCGTGTCGATTGATATCCATGCGTGGAACGTGCCCGACAATGCCGACATCCTGGCCATCCTGGACGATCCGGACGCCGCCCGGCAGGACATGATCATAGGGCCGCTCTATTCCAAGCAGATGAGGCCGCTCTCTGAATTTGTGTCGGCCCATAATATCCTGCTGATGATTCCCTTCTCCATTAATGCGCCGGAGCTCTACACCAACCGCAACATCTTTCAGGTGTATCAGAACGCTACGGAGCAGAACGAGGCCACGGTGCGCCGTGCCTGTGACTGGTTCAAGGACTATCATCCCGTCATCATAGACTGCAACGACTCGCTCAGCAACAAGGGAACCTTCACCTCCAGTCTGCGCCGTGAGCTGGAGGTGCGTGGCGTGAAATACAGGGTGACCAGCCTGACGTCGACGAGCAACTTCATGAGTGCCTTCAGCATGACGAAACCCAACCTGGTGGTGCTGAATTCTGCCCGTTTGCAGAGCCTGAACTCGGTCATGGGCATGCTGAGCTCCGTATCGCTCATGAAGCCGGAAATGCGCATCTCCATGCTGGGCTATACCGACTGGCTGCTCTATGCCAACCGCCAGATGGAGAACATGTTCAAGTATGATGTCTACGTGCCATCGACCTTTTATACCAATCTCAGTTCAGACGACACCCGGCGGCTGCAGCAGAAGTATCGCTGGAACTTCCATCAGGACATGATGGCCACCATGCCGCGCTTTGCACTGACGGGCTTCGACCATGCCTTCTTTTTCCTGTCGGGACTGAAGAAATACGGCAAGCGCTTCGACGGAGCTACAGGCCGGCTGGGCTATCAGCCTGTGCAGACGCCCCTGAAGTTTGAGCGCATAGGCAATGGCGGCCTGCAGAACCGGGCCTATATGTTTGTGCACTACAAACCCGACCACACCATTGAAACCATCAACTATTGATAGCCATGTCTAAGAAACAGTTACTGCTTTCTCTGCTCGCACTGCTGCCATTCTGCGGCCTGCAAGCCCAGATTGGCGAGTATCGCAGCGAGTTTGCCTTCGGCTTCAATGGCGGCCTGGTGCTCAGCCAGATTGATTTTGTGCCCAAAGTGCCACAACGGCAGCATACCGGCCTTACAGGAGGCATCACGCTGCGATATACCAGTGAGCGCTACTTCAACAGCATCTGTGCCATCGTCGGTGAGGTGAACTACGCCCAGATAGGCTGGAAGGAGAACATCCTGACACCCGAGGACGAGCCGGTGGTCAACACGGCAACGGGACTGGCCGAGGAGTATCAGCGCGACCTGGCCTACGTCCAGGTGCCCATATTTGCCCGTCTGGGGTGGGGTAGGGAGCGCAAGGGCATGCAGTTTTTCTTCCAGGCAGGCCCGCAGGTGGGCTATATGCTCAGCGAGAAGACCACGGCCAACTTCGACCTGGCCAACCCCAACCTGGCCGACCGCACCTCGCTGGTGTCGAGCTCGGTTGAGAATGCATCGAACATGTACTACATGCCTGTCGAGAACAAGCTGGACTACGGCATTGCCGCAGGCCTGGGCATGGAGCTGTCCATACCCAAGATGGGGCACCTGCTCCTTGAAGGCCGGTACTACTATGGTCTGGGTAACATCTATGGAGCCACGAAGCGCGACTATTTTGCCCGTTCCAATTTCCAGAACATAGTCATCAAGATGGCCTATCTGTTTGATGTAACGAAGACGAATAACCCTAAAATAAAATAAAAAACATGTTTGAAAACCAACCTAAAGGACTTTTCGCGTTGGCTCTGGCCAACACAGGCGAGCGTTTTGGCTACTACACCATGCTTGCCGTCTTTGCACTGTTCCTGCGTGCTAACTACGGCCTCGATGCCGGCTGGGCGGGCGAAATCTACAGCGATTTCCTCATGCTCGTCTACTTCTTCCCGTTGATAGGCGGCTGGATGGCCGACAAGTTTGGCTTTGGCAAGATGGTGACATGGGGCATCATGATCATGTTTGCCGGCTACGTGCTGCTGTCAGTACCCCTCGGCGGCGACACGTTTGCGCTCATCGTCATGCTGGCTGCCCTGCTGTTCATCGGCTTCGGCACAGGCATGTTCAAGGGCAACCTGCAGGTCATGGTGGGCGATCTCTACAACGACCCGAAGTATGCCGACAAGCGTGACTCCGGCTTCTCCATCTTCTACATGGCCATCAACATCGGTGCCCTCTTTGCACCAACGGTTGCCGTGAAGATTATGGAGTGGGCACAGACCAGTCTGGGCGTCAGCGTGAACGACAGCTACCATTTCGCCTTTGCTGTGGCTTGTGCTTCGCTCATCCTCTCCATTGCCATCTACTACCTGTCGCGTCCCACGTTCCGCCATGTTGAGGGCGGCACGAAAAAGGCAGGCCAGGCCACCGTTGTAGATAACCTTACCCCCGAGCAGACGAAGGAACGCCTCATTGCACTGGGACTCGTCTTTGCCGTGGTCATCTTCTTCTGGATGGCTTTCCACCAGAACGGTCTCTCGCTCACATACTTTGCCGACGAGTTCACCGCTCAGACTGCCACGGGCGTGCAGGGCATGGCCTTCAACGTGTGGAATCTGGTGGCTGTCATCTTCATTGTCTATGCCGGTTTCTCGCTGTTCCAGAGCAAGACCTCGAAGGCCAAGGGCATCTCGGCACTGATTATCCTGCTGGCTGTGGCATTCCTCATCTTCAGCTATTCTGTGCAGGAAGGCGTGGTGAAGGTCAGTGCGCCCATTTTCCAGCAGTTCAATCCGTTCTATGTCGTGGCTCTTACCCCCGTTTCGCTGGCCTTGTTCGGCTGGCTTGCCTCGAAGGGCAAGGAGCCTTCAGCGCCCCGCAAGATTGCCTACGGCATGCTGGTGGCCGGCGTGGCCTTCTGCTTGATGGCCTTCTTCTCCTTCGGACTGCCCCTGCCGCAGACCGTTCCCGGACCTGACGGCAATCCCGTGGCTGTCCATGTGGCCGATGTGTCGCCCAACCTGCTTATCGGCACCTATCTTGTTCTGACCTTTGCCGAGTTGCTGCTTTCGCCGATGGGCATTTCGTTCGTGTCGAAGGTTGCACCTCCCAAGTATAAGGGTGCCTGCATGGGTGGCTGGTTCGTCTCCACCGCTCTGGGCAACAAGCTCGTCAGCGTGAGTGCCTATCTCTGGGGTGGCTTACCACTATGGATTGTCTGGAGCGTATTCATTGTGCTCTGTCTCCTTTCTGCAGCCTTCATGTTCTCTGTGATGAAGCGTCTGGAGAAAGTTTGTTAGGCGGGCTTTGCCCCCAGAAATGACCAATGACAAATGAAAGATGACAAGCCAAGGCATGGCCTTAGAAGTTCAATACCGTTTGGGTTGGCAGGCATGCCAGTAGTCGTTCTTCATTTGTCATTGGTCTTTTTGCTCTTTACCAACATTCCCGTCTGTGCACAGTCGCTTACCTTTGTTGAGCTGAACTGCGAAAACCTGTTCGACTGCCGCCACGACACCCTGAAACAAGACTTGGAGTTCACGCCTGAAGGCGGTCGCCACTGGACGCGCACCAAGTTCTGGCGCAAGCTGAACAACATAGCACAGACCATACTCTCCTGTAGCAGTCAGCTGCCCGACCTGGTGGCACTGGTCGAGGTCGAGAACGACTCCGTGCTCCACTCGCTGACCCGCCGGTCGCTTTTGCGGGAGGCCGGCTACGATTATCTGATGACCACATCGCCCGATGTCCGGGGCATAGACGTAGCCCTGCTCTACCAGCCAGCCGTGTTCCGCCCGCTGTGCTACGAGACGCTGACCATTGTTCCGACAGGCGGCATGCGTCCCACGCGCGATATATTATATGTAAAGGGCGAGCAGCAGACGGGCGACACCCTGCATGTGTTTGTAGTCCATGCTCCCAGCCGATACGGAGGCGAGCGCAAGACGCGTCCCCACCGCATGCTGGTGGCCAAGAGGCTGGCGGCAGCCGTCGATTCGCTCCTGCGCCACTCGGCCGGAAGCCGCATCATCGTGGCGGGCGATTTCAACGACCCGCTGGAAAGCCGATCGCTGCGCCATCTGCAGCGTCATGGCCTGTGCAGCGCAACGCCTCATGTGCGAGGCACACACGGAGCCCGCTCCAACTACCGCTATCATGGCCGGTGGGAGCAAATAGACCACGTGTTCTGCTCGCCGTCGCTCCTTCCATACGCCGACACAGCCTATGTGAACGATATGCCCTTTCTGCTCGAAGACGACCCCGTCTATGGCGGCGTGAAGCCCCGGCGCACCTTCGACGGCTACCGCTATCAGCAAGGATTCAGCGACCATCTGCCCCTGGTCGTACGTTTCCGTTTTTCTCCCTCCGTACCGGCTTCTCCCTAAAAAATTGAACAATCATTTTGCTTTTTGCCTACTTATTCGTACCTTTGCACCATGATTTATCCGAGTAATTTTGAACACAAGATAGGTTTCGATGACGTGAGGAACCAGCTGCGCGGACATTGTCTCAGCACTTTGGGGCGTGAGAAGGTGGACGAGCTGGCGTTCTCTACCACGCTCGACGAGGTGCGCGAGTGGCTGGAACAGGTGCGCGAGTTCCGCCGGTTGCAGGAAACGGCCGACGATTTTCCCCTGCAGTATTTCTTCGACGTGCGCGAGTCTGTGGCTCGCATACGCCTTGCCGGCACACACATGGAGGAGCAGGAGGTGTTCGACCTGCGGCGCTCGTTGGAGACCATCCACAGGATTGTGGCCTATCTGAACCGCGGCGACGATGACACGTTCGACTATCCCGCCCTGCACCGGCTGGCCGATGGCGTGGCCACCTTCCCCGCCATGATACGCCGAATAGACTCCATACTCGACAAGTTTGGCAAGATAAAAGATGGGGCTTCCATGAACCTGGCCAGTATTCGCCATGATTTGAAGAAGACCGAGGGGAGCATCTCGCGCACGCTCTACTCCATATTGCATGCTGCCCAGCGCGAGGGACTTGTCGACAAGGACGCCACGCCCACCCTGCGCGACGGCAGGCTGATGATTCCCGTAGCTCCCAACATGAAGCGGCGCATCAACGGCATCGTACACGACGAGAGCGCCACCGGCAAGACCGTGTTCATGGAGCCTGCCGAAGTGGTCGAGGCCAACAACCGCATCCGTGAGCTGGAAGCCGAGGAACGGCGCGAGGTGATACGCATCCTGACGGTGTTCAGCGACGAGGTACGGCCACACGTGAAGGAGATTCTCGACTCCTACCAGTTCCTGGCACAGATAGACCTGATCAGGGCAAAGGCCGAGTTTGCAGCGGTCATCAAGGCCATTGAACCCACGCTGGTGTCAGCTCCTCACATTGACTGGATACAGGCCACACACCCCCTGCTTGCCCTGTCGCTGGGCAAACAGGGCAAAAAGGTAGTTCCGCTTGACATCGTCCTGGACAAGAATGCCCGTCTTCTCGTCATCTCCGGCCCGAACGCCGGCGGCAAGTCTGTCTGTCTGAAAACCGTGGGCCTGCTGCAGTACATGCTGCAGTGCGGACTGTCAGTTCCCATGAGCGAACGCTCGACCTGCGGACTCTTCGAAGACCTGATGATCGACATAGGCGACGAGCAGAGCATTGAGGACGACCTCTCCACCTATTCCTCCCACCTCATGAACATGAAGCAGATGATGCGCCGGGCCAACAGCCATGCACTGCTGCTCATCGACGAGTTTGGCGGAGGCACCGAGCCCACCATCGGCGGAGCCATTGCCGAGGCTGTGCTCAAGCAGTTCTGGAAGAAAGAAACCTTTGGCGTCATCACCACCCACTATCAGAACCTGAAGCACTTCGCCGACGACCATCCCGGCGTGGTCAACGGAGCCATGCTCTACGACCGGCATGAGATGCAGGCATTGTTCCAGCTCTCCATCGGCCAGCCTGGCAGCTCCTTTGCCATCGAGATAGCCCGCAAGACCGGACTGCCCGAGGAAGTCATCAGGGACGCAAGCGACATCGTGGGTCGTGACTACATTCAGAGCGACAAGTACCTGCAGGACATTGTGCGCGACAAGCGCTACTGGGAAGGAAAGCGACAGACCATTCACCAGCATGAGAAAAGCCTGGAAGGCCGCATTGCCCACTACGAGAGCAGCATCGAGGAGATTGAGCAGGAACGCAAGCAGATCCTGCAGCGGGCTCGGCAACAGGCAGAGGAATTGCTGAGCGAGAGCAACCGGAAGATAGAGAACGCCATTCGCGAGATACGCCAGCAGCAGGCTGAGAAAGAGGCCACGAGGCGCATCCGCGAGGAACTTGACGCCTTCCGCCAGGAAGTAGAGAACATTGACACGCAGGCCAGTGACGAACTCATCGAGCGGAAGATGCGCCAGATTCAGGAACGCAAAGAACGGAAGCAGAAGAGAAAAGAGGAACGGGAAGGGAAGAAGGAGCAGGCCCAGCAGGCATCGGATAAAGCCTTGGAAGGCACGGCAAGCACCGCCATGCCCGCTGCCTCCACACAGCCGTTGAAGCAAGGCTCAACCGTACGCATCAAGGGATTGACCACTGTGGGAACCATCGAATCGACCGACGGCAAGATGGCCACCGTCATCTTCGGCGGCATGCGCACCAAAATGCGGGTAGAGCGGCTGGAACCTGCTCAGGAGTCCAAGGCGCAGCAGTCCAAGACAGAAGAGCGCAACGCATCGATCATGGGCAGCTATGGCAACGTCTCGCGTGACACACGCGCTGCCATCGATTCCCGGAAGCTCAACTTCCACCAGGATCTCGACGTGAGGGGCATGCGCGGTGACGAGGCCATCAATGCCGTGACCTATTTCATCGACGATGCCATACTGGTGGGAATGTCACGTGTGCGTATTCTGCACGGCACCGGCAGCGGCATTTTGAGGCAGCTCATCCGCCAATATCTGGCCACCGTCCCCAACGTGAGCCACTATCGTGACGAGCATGTTCAGTTCGGCGGAGCAGGTATTACTGTCGTTGACATAGATTAAGTGTGCGCACACAGAAATCATAAAAAAGACAAAAAAATTTGGCTAACTCCCTGATTCTTCATAACTTTGCACCCGAAAACCGATGACAGCGGTCTTTGGATGAAATTTTAACGTGGGTTTTGGCACGATGCAACTCTATCTCTGTAGATCGTGTCGCGACGTTCACCCCGGGAGGGGCGACGCTCAGGCCCCTAAATATAAAGTTTATGAAGAGAAAAGTGATGAATGTATGTCTGAGCTTGGCACTTCTGTCACTTGTCCCACAAATCGCCTTGGGGGCGAATAAGGGATACAGCAGCTCAGCAAAGTTTGACTGGTCTTCCGTGATGGAAGCCATCATTTTGGTAGAAAGCGAAGGAAATCCCCGCGCAGTGAGTGGGAACTCAGTAGGCGCGATGCAGATCACCCCGATCCTTGTACGTGAGTGTAACAACATTCTGAAGGGTCGCAAGAGCGACAAGCGTTTCACTTTGGCCGATCGTTACAACGTCGCCAAGTCGAAGGAGATGTTCCTGCTGATTCAGTCGCATCACAATCCGGAAAACAACGTCGAGAAGGCTATACGTTCATGGAATGGCGGCATGCGCTACAGCGTAAAGGCAACAAACCGCTACTACAAGAAGGTGATGCAACGAATGAAGTAAGCATTCTATGATTTACAGAAACCTATATCAAAATCTGGTCGTCAAGGCTTCGGCTCTTGTCGACCAGATTTTTCTTCTCACAGGGCGTTGTCCCATGACCTTGAATAGTCTGTCCTGCCAAAAAACGCAAAATCCGTGTCATGCTAACACTTTCTTTTTTTTTTGTTTGGCCAATAGAAAGAAAATATGTAACTTTGTGCCCACAAAACGGAGATAAAGCATTCAAAAGCCCAATAGACAAAATGAAAAGAGACAACCAAATCTTCGAGTTGATTGAAAAAGAGCATCAGCGCCAGCTTAAGGGCATTGAGCTGATTGCCAGTGAGAACTTCGTGAGCGATCAGGTGATGGAGGCCATGGGTTCCTACCTGACCAACAAGTATGCCGAGGGCTATCCCGGCAAGCGCTACTACGGCGGTTGCCAGGTGGTGGACGAGGTCGAGAAACTGGCCATCGAGCGTGTGTGCAAGCTGTTCGATGCTGAGTATGCCAACGTGCAGCCGCACTCCGGCGCCCAGGCCAATGCCGCCGTGCTGCTGGCTGTGCTGAAGCCCGGCGACACTTTCATGGGTCTGAACCTGGATCATGGTGGCCACCTCTCACATGGTTCCCACGTCAATACGAGCGGTATTCTCTATAAGCCCGTTGGCTATAACCTCAACAAGGAGACGGGCCGTGTGGACTACGACGAGATGGAGCAGCTGGCCCTGGAGCACAAGCCCAAGCTCATCATCGGCGGCGGTTCGGCCTACAGCCGTGAGTGGGACTACAAGCGCATGCGTGAGATTGCCGATAAGGTGGGTGCCCTGCTGATGATAGACATGGCTCATCCCGCCGGCCTCATCGCTGCCGGTCTGTTAGAGAACCCCGTGAAGTGGGCTCACATCGTGACCTCGACCACCCACAAGACCCTGCGCGGCCCTCGTGGCGGCATCATCCTGCTGGGCAAGGACTTCGACAACCCGTGGGGCTACACCACGCCGAAGGGTGAGGTGAAGAAGATGTCGGCACTCATCAACAGCGCCGTCTTCCCCGGACAGCAGGGCGGTCCGCTGGAGCATGTCATCGCTGCCAAGGCCGTGGCCTTCGGCGAGGCTCTGCAGCCAGAGTTCAAGGAGTGGGCCAAGCAGGTGCAGAAGAACGCCAAGGTGCTGGCCGAGGAGCTGGCGAAGCGCGGTTTCGGCATCGTCTCTGGCGGCACCGACAACCACTCCATGCTGGTAGACCTGCGCTCGAAGTATCCCGAGCTTACCGGAAAGGTGGCTGAGAACGCCCTGGTGGCAGCCGACATCACGGTGAACAAGAACATGGTGCCCTTCGATACCCGTTCGGCCTTCCAGACCTCGGGTATCCGTCTCGGCACGCCTGCCATCACCACGCGCGGTGCCAAGGAGGACCTGATGGTGCAGATTGCCGCCTGGATTGAGGAGGTGCTCAACGATCCCACCAACGAGGAGGTCATCGCTTCCGTACGCCAGCGCGTCAACGAGAAGATGAAGGAGTATCCGCTCTTCGCATACTAAAGATCTGTAAGATCCTTAAGGAGTTAGAAGGAGTTAGAAGGAGTTAGAAGGAGTTAGAAGGAGTTAGAAGGAGATATAGTCGTTAGTTTTGGCTCCTTCTGACTCCTTCTAACTCTTTCTATATTCTAATTTGAGAAAGTTGAGAAAGAATCACAAGCTGTTCAGCAGGTCGGCTTTCCCGTCGGCTATGAGTTTTAGCACCAGTTCGCCGAAGAGGGTGTTCTGCCAGGCAAACCAAGGACGGGAGAAGCGGGTGGCATCATCCTTGTGGAACGACTCGTGGATGAAGCCCGTGTCGGCATCGGTGCTGAGCAGCATGCGCATGCAATGGCGTATTTCTTCATCGTCCTGCGCCGTGAAGCACTTCATCATGATGCTCATGGGCCACACCATGTCATGGCCTACATGGGGACCGCCGACACCTTCGCCGGCCTTGCCCCGGAAGAACCAGGGGTTGTCCTCGCTCCACACAAAGCGGCGGGTGTTCTGATAGATGGTGTCGTTGAGGGGAACGTCGCCCAGATAGCCCATGGAGAGCAGCGACGGGACGTTGGCATCGTCCATGAGCAGGTGATTGCCGAAGCCGTCGACTTCGTAGGCATAGATAGAACCATACTTGGGATGACGCACCACAGCGTGGCGTTGCAGAGCCTGCTCCACCTCGTCGGCCAGCGACGTGCAGGCTTCGGCCAGCAGCTTGTTGTGGTTGACTTTGAGAAGTATTTTAGCAGCTTTTCGCAACGAGCTGACAGCCATAAAGTTAGATGGAACGAGGAAGGGCAGGGTAGTGGCATCGTCGCTGGGACGGAAAGCCGAGGCAATGAGCCCCACGGGCTTTGCGGGGGCTCCGTAGCCGTCCCATCCCACGGTGTCGAAGGCGCGGTCGGTGACGCGTAGAAAACGGTAGCTGCCCCGTCCATTCTTGCGCTGCTGTTCGCGAAACACCTGGACCACCTTGCCGATGGCCTCTAACCAGGCATCGCCAAACACGCTGCTGTCGCCCGTGACACGCCAATACTCATAAGCCAGCCGGATGGGGTAGCAGCTGGAGTCTATCTCGTACTTTCGCTCGTGCAGCTCTGGCTTCATCGCCGTCTTGTCAGTCTGCCACTCGCCGCCAGTAGGGCCGTCGTTGAAGGCATTGGCATAGGGGTCGATGTTGATGCACTTGAACTGCCGGAGGATAACGCCGCGCAACATCTTCTGCAGTCGGGGATCGTCGTTGGCAAAGCGCACGTAGGGCCACACCTGGGCACCGGAATCGCGCAGCCACATGGCGTGGATGTCGCCGGTATAGACGAAGGTGTCGTCATCGCCGTCGGTCAGGCGGTAGTGGACGGTGGTCTCCAGCGTGTTGGGGAAGCAGTTCTCAAACATCCATGCCAGCTTGGGGTTGCCCTTCAGCAACAGCTTCACCTCCTCGATCTTCTGGTCGATGACCTCCGACCGGAACAGCCGTTCGGCCTTTGCGGGACGTCGGGATTCCTGTGCCCCTGCCGGACTGCCGAATAGTGAAAAAAGAATAGCTAATGGTACTATCAATTGTTTTGTTTTCATCATGCGCTTGTCTTATGGCCGATCCTTTTTGCGGGTGCCGAAGTCAGAGGGCTGCGGCCCCATCTGCAATTCGAGTGTGCCACCGCTAACAATGTCCTGATACATGATGTAGGAGCGGGTGTAGGGCTTGCCGTTGAGCCAGGCACGCTGCACATAGATGTTCTCGTCGCTGTTGCCGGTAGCCTTGACGGTGAAGGTCTTGCCGTGGCCTACCTCCATTGTCATCTCCTGGAAGAGCGGCGAGCCAATGACATACTTGCCTCCGGCAGGCTCCACCTGATAGAGGCCCATGGCCGAAAGGATGTACCAGGCCGACATCTGGCCTACGTCCTCATTGCCGCTGAGACCGTCGGGGGCGTTGTGATAGAGCTCGCGCATGGTCTGGCGGATGAGTCGTGCCCCTTTCCATGGCTGTCCGGCATAGTTGTAGAGGTAGAGCACGTGGTGGCTGGGCTCGTTGCCGTGGGCATACTGTCCGATGAGTCCAGAGATGTCGGGTGGAGCCTCCTCGCCCAGGTCACCCTCGACGATGAAGAGCGAGTCGAGCTTGCTGATGAAGCGCTTCTCCGAGCCGAAGAGCGCGATGAGGCCGTGAGGGTCGTGGGGCACCAGCCAGGTGAACTGCCAGGCGTTGCCCTCGGTATAGTCGCGGTTCTTTGGGGCAGAGTGGAAGGGGTTGAAGGCGTTTGAGGCTTGCGAGAATGAGTACTGGCCCTTGCTGTCCTTGCCGCGCATGAAGCCAGTGGCGGGATCAAAGTAAAGACGGTAGCCCTGTGCCCTGTGGTCGAACAGACGCTGGTCGGCCTTGCGTCCCAAGCGCTCGGCCACACGGGCCACACACCAGTCGGCCAGGGCATATTCCAGTCCGCGGCCCACGGTCTCGTTGTCGCTGAACAGGTCGTAGGGTATGTAGTTGTACTGCTTGATGAGGCTCAGTCCGCGCTCGTCGAGCAGAGCCGAAGCCTTCATGGCCTCAAGGGCTTCCGTGCGGCGGGTGGTGAGTCCCTTGAGCACCAGGTCGGCCAGCACGGGAATGGCGGGGTTGCCCACCATGCAGTTGGTCTCGCACCCCATGAGATGCCACACGGGCAGCTTGCCCTGCTCGCGCCAGATGTTGATCATCGTGGCAGCGATGTCCTCCTGCATGTCAGGATGGATGAGGGTCATGAGCGGGTGGGCGGCACGATAGGTGTCCCACAGCGAGAAGGTGGTATAGTTCACATGGTCGCCCTGGTGTACCTCGCCGTCGGAGCCGCGGTACTTGCCGTCCACGTCGCAGAACAGCGAGGGGGCTGTCATGGTGTGGTAGAGGGCGGTATAGAAGATGGTGCGCTCGTCGTCGGTGCCGCCCTTCACCCGGATCTTCTGCAGCTGCTTGTTCCATTTGTGGTTGGCCTCGGCCATCACGCTGCGGAAGTTCCAGCCCGGCTGTTCTGCCTGCAAGTTGGCTTTGGCGCCCTCGATGCTGACAGCCGAGAGGCCCACACGCATGAGCAGGGGCTCGTCGTTGGCAGAAAACTGCAGATAGAAGACAGCAGAATCTCCAGTCAACTCGACTGGCCGTGAGAACTCGGCCACGAAGAACACCTTCTGGTTGTTGGCCCAGCCCTTCGAGAAACGATAGCCGCAGATGGTGGTGGCGTCCTGCTGTGACACCTTGGTGCTGGTGGCCTTGTCCCAGCCGATGCCCTGCAGCATGTCGAGGCGCAGGTAGCCCTTGGATGCATCGGCGGGCAGCGTGTACCGGTGCAGACCGGTACGCTCGGTGGCCGTGAGCTCCACGCGGATGCCGTTGGCGAGCATCACCGAGTAATAGCCGGGCTGCACATATTCGGCCTTGTGCGAGAACTTCACCTCCTTCTGTGTGGCATCGAGTACGGGCAGGAACGCAATGTCGCCCAGATCGGCACAGCCAGTGCCACTGAGATGCAGGTGGCTGAAGCCGATGATGATGGAGTCGCTATAGTGATAGCCCGAACACCAGTCCCAGCCGTCCTTGCGGTTGGTGGGGCCCAGCTGCACAAAGCCGAACGGCACGTTGGCACCCAGGAACACATGGCCATGGCCGCCCGTACCGATGAGGGGGTTGACCTTTGCAGATTTCTCAAAAGTGGCAGGAGCAGCAGATGCGCTCAGATGAACAAACACCGGGTAGTGGTCTGACGGCAGACGACGCTGGTCGGCCCAGTAGGTATCGGTCAGCAGACCGTAGCGGTCTACGTTGAAGTGGGCCGATACGAACACGTGGTCTATGCGGCTGTCGCTCTTCTGGTGCTGCCTGAAGGCGTTGAAGGTGCCGTTCTCAGCAAAGCGCAGACGCGCCTGCACGTAGCTGTCGTGCAGGCCGGCAGTGGTGAAAATGTTGTAGATTTCGTCGCGCTGATCCACGTTGAAGTCGCCCGTAAGGATGACGGGCGTGCTGTTGCCAGCCAGTTGCCGGATGCGCTGTACCACCAAGCGGGCCGACTCGCGTCGTGCTTCCACGCCCACGTGGTCCATGTGCAGGTTGAAGAAATAAAAGCGCAAACCAGTAACGTTGTCCTGAAACAGCCCCCAGGTGCAGATGCGTATGCAGGCAGCATCCCATCCTTTGCTGGGCCGGTCGGGAGTCTGCGACAGCCAGAAGTGGCCGTGGTCTCTCACGCTCAGTTTGTTGCGGTCGTAGAAGATGGCGGCATACTCGCCCTTCTGCTGGCCGTCCTCGCGCCCTACGCCGATGTAGTCGTAGCCGTCGAGCAGCTTCAGCATGTCGCGCAGTTGCGGCTCCAGCACCTCCTGTGCCCCGAACACGTCGGGATGCTCAAAGTTCAGCTGGGCGCACACCACGGGACAACGCTGCGTCCAGGCGTTGCCCTCGCGCACATCGTCGTCGTTGTGATAGCGTATGTTGTACGAGCCTACATAGAGCGGCTGCGCCACGGAAAACAGGGAGGCGAAGCACAGGACGAGGCACAGGAGTGGTTGGCGTAGTCCTTTCATAGGCGTTATTCCATCGTCACGGTGAGCGGCTCTTGCAGCGAGCGCAGGGTCCAGTCAATGCGCTGTTGCCATTCGGCCTGCGTGCGCACGTCGTAGCGGCTCCATGCCGAACCGAAGTAGTAGGTATACGGTTCGCCCTTATAGCCGTCGACGATGCCCAGGGCGTGGCCCTCGTTGCCGCCACGGGGCTGGTCGAAGAGCAGTTTCTTCGTGGTCACGTTGCCGTTGGGGAAGAGGGCACCCACGTAGACATAGCAGTTGTTGTAGCCAATATTGTCGGTGGGGTCGGCATACTGCACGTAGTTCTTGCCCAAGACCACGGGCTCTTTCTCCTCCGAGTGGATCACGACGCCCGAGGCCAGCTGCGTGGGCTGTGTCAGACCCTCGTACCAAACGGTGACGCGGTTGAAGTTCGAACCCTTATCGAGCGAGATGATGCGGTGCTCGGTAATGGAGTCGTTGCCGAATGCCACCTTATTATATATAAGTTCTACGGTGGTGCGCAGCGGCCCGTTGTCCATGATCTTACATTCCTTGAAGCAGTAGGGATAGACCAGCTGGCCGTCGTTCATCAGCGCCGGCGTGCCGCAGCCCAGCGTGGCCCCCACCTTGTAGAGGTCCATGCCGCGCCCGTGGTCGTGGTGGTAGGAGTTCAGTCGGTAGAGCGAGTCGCCGCGCTGGCGGTTCTCCTTGCGCAGCTTCTCTACGGAGGGCATCATGACCATGTCCTCAATCCAGTAGCGCTGTTCTACGACGGGCTCCGGCGTGTTCTTCGACCATACGTCCACGCCGTATGAGCGTTCGCCCGTTTTCTGTAGGGCAGGGCCATAGACACGGTAGGCACCGCGGTCGTTCTCCCAGGCATAGTCGTCCTTGCGTTCGGGATAGACGCGCCCGTAGCAGCAGGTGGCATAGGTCTTGGGGGTGCCGCGACGGATGGAGAAGCGGGCCGAGGTATGCGGACGGGCGTCGGCCTCGATGAGCACCTTGCCGTCGCTGGTCAGCTGGTAGGGAAGCTCCAGTCCGGCATTGTCGCAAACGATGAACTGGCGCCCGCCCTCAATGCCCAGTTTGGCAAAGATGTCCTTGGCATTGAGTTCCACCACCTGGTGGCGGTATTCGGGCGAGTTGTTGGTCACGGTGAGGGAAACGGTGGGGGAACCGCCGTTCACACTATTGGCAGCGGCATTGTTCTTCTTATTGGCGGTTTCGTAGCGCAGATGCTCGCAGGCGGCCAGCAAGAAGGCGCCCACGCCGAAGTTGGCCTGCGAGTGGGCGTCGACCGTCTTGGTGGGGTCGGGCTTTTCGCCGATGGGCTGCACGTAGCCCACGCTGCCGTCGGACTGCAGGGCCACGGTGGTCAGGTATTTCCAGGCGCGCTCAATGACGGGCTCGTAGGTGGCACGGTCCAGCAGGCCGTGGTTCACGCCCCACAGCATGCCGTAGGTGAAGAAGGCCGTGCCCGAAGTCTCGGGGCCGGGGGCGTCTTCCTCGCAGAGCATGGAGCGGCTCCAGTAGCCGCCGGGACGCTGCACGCGGGCCACGCCTTCGGCCAGTTCGCGGAAACGCTGCACGAAGAAGGGACGGTTCTTGTAGTCCTCGGGCATGTCGGCCAGCACCTTGGCCAGTCCGGCCAGCACCCAGCCGTCGCCGCGTGCCCAGAAGCTCTTACCGCCGTTGCAGGCGGTCTTTACCTTCGGGTAGATGTATTTGGCGTCGCGGTAGTACAGCTGCTCGTCCTTGTCGTACATCAGCTCGTCGCTCCAGCGGAAGTTGTCATAGAGCTTGTCTAAGTATTTCACCTCGCCCGTAATGGTGTAGAGCTTGGTCAGCACGGGCATGACCATGTAGAGGGCGTCGGCCCACCACCAGAAGTCGTTCTGCGGCTGTCGCACCTCATAGTCCATGACCTCGATGGCCCGTGCAATCTTGTAGGGGAAGCCCGAGGCCGACGGCTGGAAATTGTTGAGCGACTTGCCTGCCGTGGCATAGTCTTTCAGTTTCCGTTCCCCGTTCTCGATGGTGTATAGGTCTATATAGGTCTGGAAGCAGATCTGCCAGTCGCCGAAGAGCACGAAGTCATGCCCCTCGCCGTAGGTCTTGTATTTCCACTTCAGCGGGTCTTTCTCGCGTGCTCCCTGCCACAGGTTGTGGTTGGCCCAGCGCTGGCTGTAGTCCAGCCATCGTGCCGTGCCCAAGAGCTTGTAGGCCTCCATGTTGCCGGTGTGGTAGGCTGCCACGTCCCAGAACGAGCGTTCCAGGGGCGAGCGGTGCTGCTGCCAGTAGTCGTTGACTTTCGTAATGATCTCGGTGGTGGGCAGCGTTGGCTGCTCCACCCGCTTCTTTTTCTTTGCGTCGGCCGTGCATGCCAGTGCCAGCGCAATCAGCAGTAAGGTTAGTTTTTTCATATTTATCAGTTATGTTAGTTTCGCATTCGCTCAGCTTCTAACTCCTTCTATCTCCTTCTATCTCCTTCTCGCTCGACCTCTGGTCGCTTGCAAGGCAAGAACTCCTATGTCTTGGTGTTAATCGTCCACGATGGTAATGCGCCCTTGTGGCTGGGCGTAGGTCTTGCCGGTAGTGCCGCCGAGCGTCTGGGCCAAGTAGTCGGCCAGTGCCTCATAGTATCTCACGGAGCTTTCCGTGAGCACAGGGCAATTCTTGAAACAATCGTACATGCCGCCGTTGTCGTGGTTGTAGTTCGTCAGTGCCACGCTGTAGTTGTGTTTCAGGTCTATGGGAGCATAGCTGCCGTCCGGCTGCATGATCTCAATGTCGCTGACGGTGTGCCGCTTGCAGTGAATGGTGAATCGCATGCCGGAGCATTGCGGGAAGCAGCCGTCGAGTGCGGGCGTGAGAGCCGTGCAGCGTGTCAGCGCCTGCTGCAGCTGCTCGCCCGTGACCATGATGCGCCGCAAGGTGTTGTCGTAGGGCAGCATGCCAATGATGTCGCCATAGGTGATGTCGCCGGCCTGGATGTTGTTACGCAGGCCGCCGCCGTTCTCCAGTCCAATGTCGGCCTTCATGGCATGCCGGTAGGCATCGGTCACCAGGTCGCCGGCATTCGTTTCCTGTCCGCGCACCACCCACTGCTTGTTTTCGTCGGCCACCAGCAGCATGTAGTCGGTATGGGCCACCACCTTTGCGGTGACTGCCTTCACCAGCTGGTTGATGCTGTCGGTGACGGCCGTGACCTCTGCGCTTTCGTATGGGATGTCCTCGCATTTCAGCAGCTGGGTGGTGAAACGCCCGTCGGGGGTGATGAGCAGCTTGCCCACGTAGGCAAACTGCGTTCCCGTCTGCGTCACGGTGATTTCCTTGCCGTCCAGGTTGGTGGCCTTGGCACACTCAATGATCTCGTGCGTATGGCCGTCGAGCACGATGTTGATGCCGCGGGTGTTGTTGACGATGCGGTGCGAGCTGAACCCCATCGACTGCGGGGTCTCGCCCACATGCGCGAGCAGCACCACATAGTCGGCTCCCTCGGCGCGGGCATCGTCCACGGCCTGCTGAATGAGCTGGTAGAACGTCTCCTGCTTCAGGTCGTAGAGCAGTATTCCGTTGGTGTCGTAGAAGGCATATCCTTCCAGACGCATCGTCTCGGGGGTGCAGGCTCCCACGAAAGCCACCCGTTTGTCGCCATACTGGTGAATCACGTAGGGTGCATATACAGGCAGCTGCCCGCCCGCCTCGTAGAAGTTGGCGCACACCACCTGGACACCTGCCTGCTCAAGCAGCTGCTTCATGCGCGGCACGCCATAGTCGAATTCATGGTTGCCCAGTGTCAGTGCGTGGTAGTCCATGTGCTTCATGATATCTACGATATACTGTCCCTTCGAGATGGCGCCCGTGGTGTTGCCCTGCAGGAAGTCGCCCACGCTGACCGCCGCGGCGTAGGCCGTGTCCGCGCGGTTGATGGCATCGCGCAGGCCGGCCATCTTCGTGTAGCCCGCAATGCCGCAATGCACGTCGTTCTCATAAAGAATCACGATGCTCTTCTCCGTCTGTTGGGACTTGTCTGCGAGCTTTCCCTCTTTCGTGTTGTTATGGCAGCCCATTACCAGGGCTATCAAGCCGAGTGTGGTTTTCCAGTTCATTATTGTCGGTTTTGTCAAGTGGTTAGTTCATTTGCGTTTGCAAATATACGAAAAAAACTGATACTGGCATCGTTTTTTCTGCCTTTTCCCATATTATTGTCTTTTTTTTGAATTTTTCCTATGTAAAAAGACGTAAATGAGGAAATGAGGAAATGAGGAAATGAGGAAAAGAGGAAAAGCGGCGAAGCCCCCGTGAGGACTTCGCCGCTCTCTCTGTTTGTCGCAATGATCAATTCGCCTATTTGCATCAGAATGGTCCGTGTCCCATGCAGCTGGTCACGCCCAGTGCGGTGAGGATGGCCGCAATGATGTTGGCGGCGGTCTGCAGGAGCAGTACCCATACTTTCTTCTTCATTTTCATGGTTATTAAGGTTTTAAAGGTTTAGAAACTCGAATTTGACTATTGTTTTTTTAAGAAACGAATTATCCTAATTAGTTTTAATTTGACCCACAAATTTCTTTAATTGTTTTTTAAAGGCCACATTCTTTGCAAGCAAAGCGTCGCAAGCGCCGAGCGCGTGGCCAAAATTAGATTTAATTAGGAAAATTCGTTTCTAAAAAAACAAAGCGGAATTGCTGTTTCGCGGTCTACGGACGCACGTCGGCGCCGCCCTCGCTGCCGCTGCCGGTGTTATCGCCAGTGTTACCGCTGCCCGTGTTGCCCGTGTCGCCGCCAGTGCCCGTGTCGCCGCCGTTAGCGCCGCTGCCGCCGCTGCTGCTTCCACCGTTTCCGGCGTTTCCGCTGGCGGTCGGCGTGAGCGAGTCGACGTCGCGCATGGAGATGCCCTCGAGCATCACCTTGATGCGGGCGCGCTTGCCTGCCACCACGGTGGTCTTCACCTCGGGCTGGAACACGATGTGGGTGCCCTTCACGTTGTCGCGCACGTTGAACTTGTCGGGGTCGGTCTCGCCGGTGGTGGAGATGCAGGCCTTGAAGCAGCCCAGGTAGGGAATCTGCACGCGGTGGCTGTCCTGCAGCAGGTTCTTCACGGTGGGGCCCAGTTCGGAGAGCACGGCCAGCACGTCGGCGCGCTTCACGGTACACGACTCCTGCATCACCTGTGCCATCTCCTCGATGCCTACGGTGTCCACATGCACGGCACGGGCATACCACTTGCCGTAGCCCTTGTGCTTGGAATTGTTGTTTTTGTACTTACGATAAAATAGACTCATATTTGAAAGGTTTAAAGGTTAATGATTAAAGTTAATGTTTAAGGTTAAAGGTTGTCGACTTCCTTGCTCTTAGCGGGTACAAATTTACGAATAAAATGGAAAACCGCTTTTATAGATTCACATATTTTAACACACTCAGGCCCGATTTTTTCGCTTTGCCAGGAGCGTCTTATTGGGCAGCAAAGCGAGCCTGGTTGACTCCTGATAAGCCCCTTGTTTCGGGGGCATTCAGGCTCCATCGGAAACCGCCACTTTTTACCTTTTCCTCATTTCCTCATTTCCTCATTTCCTCATATAGAAAAAGGCACTAAAAAATTATATTATATATTATAATATATATATTATAATATATAATATAAAATATTTTTACTTAAAATTTCACATTTCTTCACTTTTCATATCCTGGAATTGTAAATGAGGAAATGAGGATATGAGGAAATGAGGAAAACAGGATTATCATGTATAGATCAGGTAAATTTTATTTCAGAAAAGTGTTGGATTTTGAAAAATATGTCGTACCTTTGCAGCTACGAACCCCTAAAGCTGCGACAATGACGCTTGAATCATTAAATATTCTTAAACGGGGGGGGGTAAGGTTAATAAACCTTAAACAAACCCCGCTCTTTTGCAGACTGTCCGGTCTGCGAGTGTTACCCTTATGCTTCTTTTTCGCGTTGTTCTTCGGCTGCACCGAAGAGCCCGTCCTTGATCCGTACAGCACCCGTGGCCTTCCCGGCGACTCTACGGAAATGGCCGACGTCTCCATGACCATTACCTTCGACACTGCATGGGCAGGGGTGATCAGCATTTCAGATACAACTACAATCCTTGATGCTACCGAAGCACAGTCGGGCGGCAATGCCGCCGACGCCGTGTAGAGGCAGCGGAGAGGGTCTATTTTTTTAAACATAGTATTTATAAAAAAGGTTGCCCTCGCCGTTCGTGAGAATATGCGGGGGCTTTTTTTAACGAGAAACTAAAAACTATAGATATGGCAACACAGCAAGAACGCGCTGAACTGCACAAGACAATATGGAAGATAGCCAACGACCTGAGAGGTGCCGTTGACGGATGGGAATTCAAGGCATACGTCTTGGGTAGCATCTTCTACAGGTTTATCTCAGAGAATATCTGCGACTATATACACCAGCTGATGGCGGCAGCAGGACAGCCTGACTTTGACTACGCCACTATCAGCGACGAGATGGCAGAAAATATCCGCAGGAAGATGGTGGAGGAAAAAGGTTACTTTATCCTTCCCTCGCAGCTGTTCCAGAACGTGGTGAAGATAGCAGAAAAGGACGAGAACCTGAACGAGCGGCTGACCCACATCTTCCGCTCGATAGAGGCTTCTGCCGTAGGCACACCATCGGAAGAAGACCTGCGCGGACTGTTCAGCGACTTTACTGTAGACAACTCTGCCCTGGGTTCTACGGTCATCAAGCGCAACCAGCTATTGGCCCGTGTGCTACAGGCCGTTTCTCAGATGGACTTAGGCTCGAAGTATAACGACACCAACAACGACACTTTTGGCGACACCTACGAGTTCCTGATGCAGATGTATGCCTCGCAAGCAGGCAAGAGTGGTGGTGAGTTCTTCACCCCTCAGCAGGTCTCAGAACTCTTGGCACAGTTAGCCTCTTGGAACAATCCTAATATCAACAAGGTCTATGACCCCGCCTGCGGATCAGGCTCACTGCTGCTGAAATTTGCCAAGACCGTAGGCAAGGAAAATCCCAACCTGAAGTACTTTGGTCAGGAGGTGAACCCCACGACGTACAACCTCTGTCGCATCAACATGTTCCTGCACAATGTGAACTACGACAACTTTGACATTCGTCTGGAGGACACCCTGCTGAAACCACAGCACATGGACGATGCACCCTTCGATGCCATCGTCTCTAATCCCCCTTACTCGTTGAAATGGGATGGCAAGGAGAATCCTATCCTGATTAATGACGAGCGCTATGCGCCTGCGGGCGTGTTGGCTCCCAAGAGTGCAGCCGACTTGGCATTCACCATGCACATGCTGTGGCACTTGTCAGAGAAAGGTACAGCAGCTATCGTAGAGTTCCCCGGCGTGTTGTATCGCGGTGGCGACGAAAAGAAGATTCGCCAGTATCTTATCAGAAACAATTACGTGGATACTGTCATTCAGCTGCCTGCCAACCTGTTCTTTGGCGTAGGCATTGCCACCTGCATCATCGTCTTGAAGAAGAGCGCCAAGATGGACTCGTCTGTACTCTTCATCGATGCCAGCAAACTGTTCCAGAAGGAGGGTAACAAGAACGTGCTCCTACCTGAGCATCAGGACAAGATTATGGAGCTGTTTGCCAATCGCAAGGACGAGCAGTATCTGGCTAAACTCGTGAAGAACGACGATATTCTTGAAAATGATGCTAACCTCAGTGTATCAAGCTACGTAGAGCAGGAAGACACGCGCGAGGTGATTAACATTGTCGAGGTCAATGCCAAGTTAAAGGATTTGGTTGCTGAGTGTAATGCGTTGAACGAGAAGATTGAGGACATTATCAAAAAGTTGGGATAGTAGCGTATGGTGGAGTGGAAGAAATTAGGAGATGTTATGCAGATTGTTCGAGGTGCATCGCCTCGTCCGATTCAAAATTTTATCACGACTGAAAGTGATGGCGTGAATTGGATTAAAATAGGCGATGTATCTCCAAATGAGAAATACTTATCAAAAACAAATGAGAAAATTACAAAAGAAGGAGCACAGAAATCACGCTATCTAAGACCAGGCGATTTTATACTATCTAATTCCATGAGTTTTGGTCGCCCATATATTCTAAAAACAGATGGATGTATTCATGATGGATGGATAGCAATGAGTGAATATGATGCTCATCTTACATCAGGTTATCTCTATGAGGTTTTGAACTCCAATTTTGTTCAAGACTATTGGAAGCAAAAAGCCAATAACGGTGGAGCCATGTCAAATCTCAACTCTGATATAGTAAAATCCACAATAATCCCCATTCCATCTCTTTCTGAGCAACAGCGGATAGTGGGCATCCTTGATACGTTCACAAGTTCCATTGAGAATCTGAAAGAGCAAATCGCCCAGCGTCGCAAGCAGTATGAGTATTATCGTGACCAACTACTTAGTTTCGATGATTGTGAAATCATAGAAAAACTATCTTTTGGTAAAGACTTTATGCTGAAGGCGAGAATTGGATGGCAGGGCCTAACAAAAAAAGAATATCGTGAGTCAGGTGATTATAAACTAATCACTGGTACAGATTTCACGAAATATAATAGAATTGATTTTGATAATTGCGTATTTGTTGATAAAGAAAGATACGATCAGGATCCGTATATCCAGATACATGAAGATGATGTTTTAATTACCAAAGACGGTACGCTTGGAAAAATTGCTTATATAGATAAATTGGATATGCCAGCAACACTTAATGGGGGCGTATTTGTTGTAAGGGACAATAGTGAACGTGTTTTACAGAAATTCTTGATGTATTATTTGACTTCATTTTATTTTGTTAATTGGATGAAGCATAATCACACTCAGGGTTCTATACAGCACTTGACACAAGCACTACTGTCTAAGTTCTCAATTCCTGTTATTTCAAAAGAAAAACAGAAATCAATCTTATGTAAGTTGGACGCGTTTACAGATGCAATCCGTAATTTGGAGCAGCAACTCGCCCTGCGCGAAAAGCAATATGAATATTACAGAAATAAGTTATTGACGTTTGATCAAGAAGAGAATTAATAATGACCCTTCAACGAGAAGACATAAACGTATATGCGACCACTACTGACAGAGTAAATCATGCGGTGCTCATCGGTAATGCGACGACTCCATTTGCCTTGGAGGTTGCCTTTCAGAGGTTCTGGCTTGCCCAGTCCCGTGAAAGGATGTTGTTCTATGTCCTTCAGCAGCTCGGTAATGCGTTTCATGATTTTTACGTTACCCGTCTGCTTCCAGTAGTCGCGGTCTTTCTGGGCTTTTCTCAGCAGAACTACTTCCATAGATCGTCAATTGCAACTGGTTGGAAATTACCTTCTCTGATGTCTTTCTCTCCTTCGCTAACGATATCCTCCAACTCAGCCATTGATATCAGATTCTCGTCTTTTGCCTGCTTCTGTGAGGCAATACGCTTTAGAGATCTGACGGCTTTCTTCATCAGACCTTCATCACCTGATATGGTTTGGAGAGCAGCGAAAAGCTCTGAGTTAAGTTGCATTTGTACGGAAGTCATATCTTCGGGCGTATTTTAGTTCTGCCTGCAAATTTACACATATTTTTTGAAACAGCAAGCATAAAGCTATAATTATTTGACTATGGACGAATATAAAATCATACTTGAAGAGAAACAGACGGTGATGGCTCGCTACGAGGTGGAGCCAAAGCCCAGCGAAGGCTACCAGAGCGAGGCGCAACTGGAGATGGCGCTGATTAAGCAACTGGCAGACCAAGGGTATGAGTACGTCAAGATAAAAGACGAGGCGGCTCTACTGGTGAACCTGCGCCAGCAGCTGCAAACGCTGAACAATGTAGTGCTGAGCGACAGCGAGTGGGCACGCCTGCTGCCAAAGATCAGCAACGAGCAGATGACCATTCAGGACAAGACAGAGATGCTACAGGGCAAAGGCTATATCCTCGACTTGAAACTGGACAACGGACAGACGAAGAACATCAAACTGATAGACAAGCAGAACATCTATAACAACCGGTTGCAGGTAATCAACCAGTATGAAGAGAATCGTGGTGCCTACAAGAACCGCTACGACGTGACGATACTGGTGAATGGTCTGCCGATGGTTCACATAGAGCTGAAACGCCGTGGCGTGCTCCTTCAGCAGGCATTCAACCAGATAGACCGCTACCTGCGAGACTCGTTCTGGGCAGGCAGGGCGATGTTCGACTTTGTGCAGATATTCGTCATCTCGAATGGTACAGAGACGAAATACTATTCAAACACCACCCGTTACGCCAAGGAGAAACAGGCCGAGGACGCCTCACGCAAGAATAAGACAGAGGGAAACACGTTTGAGTTTACGTCGTACTGGACTGACCAGCGGAACAATCACCTGACAGACCTGAGAGACTTCACCACATCGTTCTTTGCCAAGCACAGCATATTGAACATACTGACCAAGTACTGCGTGTTTAATGTGGATAAGCAGCTGCTGGTGATGCGCCCCTACCAGATAGCAGCAACAGAGAAGATTCTGCTGCGCATTCAGACCGCCATCAACAATCGCTGGCAGGGAACGACAAGAGGCGGTGGCTTCATCTGGCACACCACAGGAAGTGGCAAAACGCTGACATCATTCAAGACAGCTCAGTTAGCCTCGCAGATGGAGCAAGTGAAGAAAGTGCTCTTTGTGGTAGATAGAAAGGACTTGGACTATCAGACCATGAAGGAGTATAACAACTTCGAGCCTGAGTGTGCCAACTCGAACACCTCGGCCAGGGTGTTGCAACGACAGATGAAGGACGACAACTGCCATATCATCATTACGACGATACAGAAGTTGTCGAACCTGATGAAGCCAGGCATCTACGACAAGGACGAGAAACTGCGCGAGGTGCTGCAGAAAGAAAACATCGTGCTGATATTCGATGAGTGCCATCGCAGCCAGTTTGGCGACATGCACAAGCTGATCACGAAGAGGGTGAAGCGATACATGATGTTCGGCTTCACGGGCACACCCATCATGGTGGCCAACGCCAGCGCCAGCAGCAAGTACCAGACAACTGCTCAGCTGTTTGGCGGCGAGCCGGACGAAGACGGCAGACCCACCCAGCCCCTGCATACCTATACCATCATCAATGCCATTGGCGACAACAACGTGCTGCGTTTCCATGTGGACTACGACTCTACGATGAAGATGAAGAACGACGTGGAGCGTAAGCAGGTATGGGGCATCGATACGGAAGAGGCGCTGCACGATGCCCGGCGCATCAGCATCGTGACGAGCTACATCATAGACCGCTTTGCCGAGAAGACAAAGCAGGACAAGGAGGCATACTCCATGAGCAAGCTGATGAATGTGCAGGAGGTGGTGAAGAAAGGCAGGAATGCAGAGGAAGAGAAGCATACCTATAAGACACGGGGCTTCAACAGCATCTTTGCTGTAGACTCCGTAAAAGCTGCCATCTTGTACTATAACGAGTTCAAGAAGCAATTGGCAGAAGCAGGGAAACCGAACCTGCGCATTGCCACCATCTATACCTATTCTGCCAACGAAGCCGAGGAAGATGAATGGGGATTTGAAGATGACGAGAACCCTGAGGGAACGGCAGGGATGGACATGCAGAGTCGCGATGCGCTGGAGAAAGCCATCAAGGACTATAACGAGATGTTTGGCTGTAACTACTCGACAGATGGCGACAACTTCCAGAGCTACTACAAAGACGTGTCGCTCCGCATGAAGAATAAGGAGATAGACATCCTGATAGTTGTGGGTATGTTCCTGACTGGTTTCGATGCCAAGACGCTGAACACGCTGTGGGTGGACAAGAACCTGAAACTGCATGGACTGCTGCAAGCCTATAGCCGTACGAACCGCATACTGAATTCCGTAAAGAACTGCGGAAATATTGTCTGCTTCCGCAATCTGAAAAAAGCGACTGACGAGAGTCTGCGGATATTCGGCGACCCCAATGCCAAGGGTATGGTATTCATGAAGTCGTATGAGGAATACTATCGTGAGGGCTACGACGACGTGAAGGGAAGACACCACGAGCCATATACAGAACTGATAGCACGTCTGCTGAGGGATTTCCCATTAGAGCAGATGGGCAACATCGTAGACGAAGAGAAGAAAAAGGAGTTCATTCGTCTGTTGGGCGAGATACTGCGTCTGCGCAATGTGCTGAGCGTCTTTGACGACTTCGATGAAGATGCCAAGATCATCAGCGAGATGGACTATCAGGACTATAAAGGCTGGTACAACAAGTTTTACGAAGATTTCCATGGTTCTGGCCACGATGGCGACAAGGAATCTATCAACGACGATATTGTCTTTGAGATAGAACTGATAAGACAAGACCAGATTAGCATTCACTATATTCTGGAACTGGTACAGAAATACCACGACTCAAATTGTCAGGATGCGGAGGTTATCGTACAAATCCGCAAACAGGTAGAGGCCAGTCCCGATATGCGAGACAAACGCGATCTGATTGAGAAGTTCATTGACCGTATGACACCTGATAAAGGTGCTGATGTGGGCGAGGAATGGAACGAATATATAGAGCGCGAGAAGAAGATGGAGCTGGATGCCATCATTGCTGAAGAGAACTTAAAGTCTGCTGAGACAATGGCGTTTATGGAACGAGCCTTTACGGACGGATACGTCACAGAGACGGGCACGGGTATTGCCAAGATCTTGCCGCCTGTGAACCCCTTCCTCCCGGAAAGTGGCGAAAAGAAACAGACGGTGATAGAGAAGCTGAAAGCTTTCTTCCAGCGTTTCGCAGGTATCAGCAACGGTAATTTTGGTGGCACGGTGAACATCAACGTGAATATTCAGAATAATTTCAACGGACATATCGACACACTCACAATAAATGAGCAATAAAAATTTTGAAGAATCAAAGGCTTTTATTACCTTTGCACAAACATTAGAAAAAACAAGAGCTTAGACAGCTTTCTCGGAACACTTAAGAGCCGCAAACCCTAAGAACTATCACGAGTAGAATGTCTGCCTGCTCACGTCATGGAGACGTGGGCATTGGTAGTATCAGCGCGTGATAGTTCTTTGCGGCTCTATAGTGTAGCTGTTATGACGGTGCCTGCTCTCCTTTTTTACTAACAACTTAAATCTATAAAAAGAAAATGAAACTGACTGATTCGGCCACCGGCCAGCATGGTGGTGGCATCGTGAACTATTTTCAGGGTGCCACCATTCACAACCTTGTCATCAACAGCGGAAGAAATGCGCATGGAGATGCCACGACAAACAACTACACAAAAGAGAAATCGAAAAATGAATGCTTCACCGACGAGCAGATAGCACAGGCTATTGTGGCGGTCAGCGGTGAGGGTAAGCCGCTGTCGCTGATGAAGCATTACGTCGGTATAATCTGCGCCTTGCAGAGTATGGGATGGCCTCAGAAGTTTGCTACGTGCTGCACACGCATCAACCAGCTGCCAGGGCATGAGTTTTACCCGGTGAAATGCGACAGCAACGCAATCAAGTCGACACAGGTTCTTAAGTTTGCCTCTGTTGACTACAAAGAGTGGGGCAATTACCAACCGAAAGCTGGTGAGGAGGCGGCTGTGTTCAAAGAGTGCAAGTTTGCTGCCGACTCGTTTGTGGAGGTGCTGACGGCTGCAACCGAAATAACTTTTCAGTAACTTTTCAGTAACTTTTCAGTAACTAAAGACTGCATCGCTGGTGCAGTCTTTTTTTTGTGCCTAAATTTGCCATGCATTTGAGGATAATCTTGCACCTCACTTGCAAACAACCAAACGGGGGAGAAGGGCCCCTCCCGACCGCGAGGAAAAACGAGAAAAATTGAAAAATTATAAAATTCAAAAATTCAAAAATTAAGCAAGATGAAAACAGATATCGTAACATTCAAACACAAGATGTTCGGAGACATCCGGACTACCACCAACGAGCAGGGCGAACCGCTCTTCGTGGGGAAAGACGTGGCAGAGGCGCTGGGGTACAGCGATCCACAGAAGGCATTGAAGATGCATGTTGACGATGACGACAAGCTGACCCGACAAATTGTCGTATCAGGTCAGCGAAGAACCATCATCTTCATCACCGAGTCGGGCCTCTACTCGCTCATCCTCTCGTCGAAGCTGCCGCAGGCGAAGGTGTTCAAGCGGTGGGTGACCAGTGAGGTGCTGCCGCAGATCAGGAAGACGGGCGGCTACATCCCCACGAAGGATGCCACGGGACGCAAGCTCTCTGACCTGGAGATCATGGCACTGGCGATGAAGATTCAGCAGCGGACCATCGACATGCAGCAGCATCAGATAGACGAGATGGCTCCCAAGGCCGAATACCTGGACGAGGTGATGGAGAGCGTGAGCTGCTTCACCACGACGCAGGTGGCCAAGGAGCTGGACATGACGGTACACGACCTGACACGGCTGCTCACGGAGCGCAAGGTGATGTACTGGCAGTCGGGACAGTACTTGCTCTATGCGGACTACGCCCGCGAAGGCTTCGCCCGCAACCGCACGCACACGTTCCGAGACCTCTTCGGCGACCTGCACACGCGCACTTATCTCGTCTGGACGGAGCGCGGACGGCGGTTCATACACGACATTGAAAAATTATAAAAATTAAAAAATTAAAAATTGAAATTATGGAGATTATTTGCAGAATCATTGAACAGGGCGCCCTTCAGGAGCGCGAGTACACGAACCAGCAGACGGGCACGACCGAGAAATTCGCGTCGATGGGCTTTGTACTGCAGAGCGGCGGCGACACCTTCTTTGCCGAGATGGTGCAGGAGCAGGCGCGCAAGCAGGGACAGCTGAGCCGCGACTTCTACTACAAGGCTGCGGTAGCCCTTCAGGCACGCCCCTGGACCGACCAGCAGGGACAGCAACGGTACGAGAACAGACTGACGCTGACCAGAATCTGTGTGCTGTGAAAAAGTAACTACTTCAACTTTCTCAAGTTAGAATTTAGAAGGAGATAGAAGGAGTTCTTGCCTTGCAAGCGACCAGAGGTCGAGCGGAGCGAATGCGAAACTTGAATAAAATGACTTTAGAATACCAAGAAATTATGGAAGACATCAGAAAGACAACCAATGACAACGGTCCTGCTGAGAGCAAGACCAAGGCCGCCGCGGCAGCGCGCCGCGTGCGGGGCGTGATGACCATCAGGGAGGGCGACGACATGGAGTTCCGTGCCGAGCGCAAGACGGGCGTGTCGACGCAGGAGCAGATAGCCAAGGCAGGCGACTCGAAGCTCTACCGCACCGTGGGCGAGAAGGCCCGGACGAAGGTGATAGCCCACCTGAGCGTGCCCGCCGACAGCGCCGACCTGCGTGCCGACCTCTTCGAACAGGTGGAGCGGCTGACGCGCGACACCGCGACGAAGACGCCTCCGCGCCTGAAGGGACGCACGCTGATGAACGACGCGGACTGCCGCGTGACCCTCTCG
>Ga0247611_10001583_pt1 | contig 40132 bp, 32 predicted proteins | sample 177DNAGHGhighgp2_FD_192422 | JGI IMG/M metagenome (GOLD analysis project Ga0247611, IMG submission 192422) | Sheep rumen microbial communities from Palmerston North, Manawatu-Wanganui, New Zealand - 1770 DNA GHGhigh gp2 | ecosystem: Host-associated > Mammals > Digestive system > Stomach > Rumen... | reverse complement strand
TTCCCATTCCGAACAGAGAAGTTAAGCCCGCCTGCGCCGATGGTACTGCAATGCAATGCGGGAGAGTAGGAGGCCGCCGTCTTTTCAGAAGAGAAGCCCTGGTTCAGCAATGAGCCAGGGCTTCTTCCGTTATGGGGGGAATCAGCGGATGATAGTGAACGGTTCGCTGAGGTTAACAGTCCTCTCGTAGCCCTTTGTCCTTACAATATAGGTGCTGCCTAGTTTGAAAGCAGAGCAGCTGACGAGGCTTGCGCTACGATGCAGAGAGAAGGGAATGGTAACGGTTTGAATGAGTCTGCCATTGGCATCAAGTATGCTGATGGGTTCGTCTTTTTCTATGTTGATTCCGCTGAGCTTCGAATGTCATTTGCAGGAACTGCCAAGAAGAGATGCTTTATTGTTTGTTTCATATTCTTGTCATATTCTTGTTACGATAGAAAAAAAACACGATAATCTTTTGTTTTTCTTTTCTTTTCATTATCTTTGCATGCTGAAATGATTAAACCTTTAAACTAATCAACTTTGTGAATATGCAAAATGTACCTGTAATTAAGATTGGTATCGTGGCTGTTAGCCGCGACTGTTTCCCCGAGTCATTGGCAGTTAACCGCCGTAAGGCTGTGATTGCTGAGTATGAAAAGAAGTTTGGCAAGGAAGGCATCTATGAGTGCCCCATCTGCATTGTTGAGAGCGAGATTCATGCTCAGCAGGCTCTCGAGGACGTGAAGAAGGCCGGCTGTAACGCACTCTGTGTCTATCTAGGCAACTTCGGTCCCGAGATTTCCGAGACAATGATTGCTGACTGGTTCCAAGGCCCGACGATGTTCTGCGCTGCAGCTGAGGAGACTCAGAATGACCTGATTGACGGTCGTGGCGATGCCTACTGCGGTATGCTGAATGCCAGCCAGGCCCTGAGCCTGCGCAAGACCCGCGCTTATATTCCCGAGGAGCCCGTGGGTGATGCTGCCCAGTGTGCTGAGATGATTCACGAGTTCTTGCCCATCGCACGTGCCATCGTGGGTCTGCAGAACCTCAAGATCATCAGCTTTGGTCCTCGTCCCAACAACTTCCTGGCTTGTAACGCTCCTATCCGCGCCCTTTATGACCTCGACGTGGAGATTGAGGAGAACTCCGAGCTCGACCTGCTCGAAGCCTTCCAGAAGCATCAGGGTGATCCGCGCATCGACGACGTGGTGAAGGATATGGCTGCTGAGCTGGGTCACGGCAACAAGATTCCTTCTGTGCTGCCGAAGCTCGCCCAGTATGAGCTGACGCTGACCGACTGGATTGAGGGTCACAAGGGCTCTCGTCAGTTTGTGGCTATGGCCAACAAGTGCTGGCCTGCCTTCCAGACCATGTTCGGCTTTGTTCCCTGCTACGTCAACAGCCGTCTGACCTCTCGCGGTATTCCCGTAGCTTGTGAGGTTGACATCTATGGCGCTCTGTCAGAGTACATCGGTACTTGCATCTCGCAGGATGCCGTTACCCTGCTCGATATCAACAACACCGTTCCTACCGACATGTACGAGGAGAGCATCAAGGGCAAGCAGTTTGCATGCGATACCTATACTGAGAAGGAAATCTTCATGGGCTTCCACTGCGGTAACACCGCTTCCAGCAAGGTCTGCAACTGCCAGATGTGCTTCCAGCGCATTATGGCCCGCGCCCTGCCTGTTGAGGTAACCAACGGTACGCTCGAGGGTGACATCCAGCCGGGTCTGGCTACTGTTTATCGTCTGCAGTCAACGGCCGACACCAAGCTGCGCGCTTACATCGCTCAGGGCGAGGTGATTCCTGTAGCTACCCGTTCGTTCGGTTCTATCGGTATCTTCGGCATCAAGAACATGAGCCGCTTCTATCGTCACGTGCTCATCGAGAAGCACTATCCGCACCACTGCGCCGTCATGTTCGGCCATCAGGGTAAGTACCTGTGGGAGGTGCTGAAGTACATGGGCATCCCCGTGGATGAGATTGACTACAACTTCCCGAAGGGTAACTTCTATCCCACGGAGAATCCGTTCGCATAAATTGTATAGCGATAAAAAACAAGAAGCCCTGTCTCAGAAATGAGGCAGGGCTTCTTGTATTAGGATATTGATATATGAGTGGATATCAGCTTTCGCTTGCAATGGGGATATAGATGGTTTGCCCGTTCTTGAACACGATGACGAGGTACTTACCGTCGGTTGTGACGTAGACACTACTGAACGGCTCCAAATCCTGTCCATTCTTTCCGTCGGCACCATCCAGTCCATCCTTACCGTCCTTACCGTCTTTGCCATCGGTGCCGGCTTTACCATCTTTTCCGTCGGTACCGGGCTTTCCGTCTTTTCCGTCCTTGCCGTCGGCACCGTCCTTGCCATCGGCATAGACACCGGTGCTGGTCCAGTGTTCGCCGCCGTCAGTGGAAATCTCCCAAATGCGGGTGTCGGGATTGATGCGGACACGTGGTATGATGATGTCTTCTGTGTCAACAGTGCTGTCTTTGCCGTCCTTGCCGTCGGCACCGTCCTTACCGTCAGCACCGTCTTTGCCATCGACACCGTTCTTACCATCGACGCCGTCCTTACCGTCGGCACCGTCCTTACCGTCGGCACCGTCCTTACCGTCGACGCCGTCCTTACCGTCGGCACCGTCCTTACCGTCTTTTCCATCAATGGCGCCAGCCCTAACCTTATTGCCATCGGCATCGAGCAGCCACTCATCGTTGATAGTCCAGTACCAGATGCCGTCCTCGTCCTGACGGGCGCTGACACTGATTTCGTCGCCCTTATCGCCCTGTTCGCCTTGTTCTCCATCGGCGAGGGTGAAGCTTCTAACGGTCACAGCGTTTTGTTTGCGGAAAATAATGGTGTGCGAGCCGTCAGGGTTCTTAATGACCTTATCGACGAAGTCTTCGCCTTCCAGTACGGATATTAATTGTCGCAGTACCTTCAGGTCATTATCATACTGGTGGATTGCGGTGGAGTCCATGATTTCCTCCAGCACCACGACACGGTTGCCCAGCGATTCAAGATCGTCGTAATATTCCTTGCACGAAGACATGCCAAGAGCAACGGTCATGGCGGTCAAGGGCACAATATAATGAATGATCGTTTTCATAACCAGGGTGTTTTGGTGAATAAAACGCTTACGGCATGTCAGTTAAAGTAAGGTACGACAATACGTCCACCATTTGAGAGTATGAAGATGACCACCTTTGTACCGTCGGCCAAGGTTCCCTTCTGCCAGTCGACAATGATGGCGTCGGCACCATCCTTGCCATCCTTGCCGTTGGCGCCGTCCTTGCCGTTGGCACCATCCTTGCCGTTCTCGCCATCCTTTCCGTCTTTACCATTGGCGCCATCCTTTCCGTTAGCACCATCCTTACCGTCGGCCCCATCCTTACCGGTGGCCGTGATGCCTGTGCCGACCCAGTGTTCTCCATCGTCGACGGAAATTTCCCATTCCAGCGTGACGGGGTTGATGCGTATCTGTGGTGCGGTGGAGTGTCCGTCCTTGCCGTCCTTACCGTCGGCGCCATCCTTACCGTTGGCGCCATCCTTGCCGTCAATGCCGTCTTTACCGTCGACACCATCCTTACCGTCGGCGCCATCCTTGCCGTCGGCACCATCCTTGCCGTTCTCGCCGTCCTTACCATCCTTACCGTCGGCACCGTCCTTGCCGTTGGCCCGGACACGCTCGCCGTTGATGACGAGCCATTTGCCGTCGAGCGTCCAGTAGTAGTTGCCGTCGGTCGAATCCTGGGCAATGGAGATGACAGGTGAGTTGGCGGTGTCGCCTTTCTCGCCTTTCTCGCCATTGGTGATGGTGATGGGGTCGGCATACTTGAAGACGATGAGCACGCCGCGCTGGGTGCCATCGGTGTTGTAGAGGGTATCAATGCGCGTGATATAGTCAAGGTCGTCCATGGCATTGATGAGTGTCTGCAAGTCCTGAATTTCCTTGTTGATGCGGTCAATCTCGCTACGCATGTCTTCCAGGATCTTTACTCTCGTGTCGAGTGCGTCAATCTCGTCCTGATAGTCCGTGCAGGAGGTGAAAGCTCCTGCGATGGCGGTCATTGCCGCCAGCATGATAAGCCTTAGAGTCTTCATGTGATGGATATGTTTATGTTATTATTTGCGTTAGAAATACTTGGCGTCGAGCACAATGCAGACGCATACCCTGTTCTGGAACGGGAAGTCGAAGGGCTGGATGCGGTCGCCCTTGTGGTCGGTGTGGATGCGGTATGGGGCCACACCTCGCTCTCTGAGCCAGGCTGCAACGGCGTAGGCACGTTCGCGTGAGAGTCGCTCGTTGATCTCTGCATTACCCGTCTCCTTGTCGGCATAACCGGTGAGCAGCACATGATCCTGCGGGTGGTTGTTCAAGTAGACCACCAGGTCGTAGAGTTTCTCGTATTCTGACTGCCGGATGATGCTCTGATTGATGACGAACTGGACATTGACGGTCAGGTCAGTCATATCGCGAGTGATTTTCTGCTGCTGAGTTCCTTGAACGGGCTGTACTACCGACGGTTGGCGAGCATAGACCGGTTCGGTCTTGCGGCTGTGGTCGCCCAGGCGGAAGCGTACACCCACCATGGCATTGAAGCGCCAGTCTCGGTTGTCGTGGCGTCCACGCTTGGAGTTGTAGTGGTCGGGTAGCATGTTGGCGTTGGCCTCAAAGGTGAAGGCCGTTTTGTCCGTAATCCAGAAGTCGGCTCCCAGTCCTCCGCGCACGACGGGGTTGAAGCGTGTGCCGTCCCATAGCTTCTGGTAGTCAACGCCCCAGCGCCGTGTGGCGTTCACCGCATCGTCGTTGCCAAAGGAGATGGATGCACCCACACCGAGAAAAGCATAGGGTGCGAACATGCGGTTGGGATCCCATCCGGAGATAATGGAAGCCAAGTCGAATTTTACGTCGATGGCGGGCTGAACGAAGTACCACTTGTATTTCTCTACGGGGAAAGCATAGCAGTTCCTGGACACGAACCCGCTAAGTGCTAAACGCGCGGCAGCAAATTCATTGATGTGATAGGCTGCCGTAAACTGCAGTGCAGGCGAGATAAGGTCGAAGAACTTGGCTTCGCCGATGTCGTAGCCGCCTCCCACTTCTCCGCCAACTTGCCAGTGGGGTACAAAAACGTCCATTGGTTCTAACAGTAGTTGGCCATTCCTTGGCGAATTCTGGGCACTTGCCGACAATTGAACACCTGAAGAGAAGATGAATAAAAGAATGATTCGTAAAAAGATTTTTCTCATAAGCGTGTTGGTTTTTTGTGACTAGGCTTTAAATAATTTTTTGCAAAGATAAGATATTATTAAATATCTATAGCATAATCTTGGTTAAAAAAGTTAATTGCACGGTCTTTTTGAACAAAATTGTTGTTTTATTTAACAAAAAGACCATAGATCCAGACACTGAGCGGGCTATGATGATGTGCTAATAAAGTTTACAGACATCCAGATTCGTGGTAGGAAAAATACTCTCCATCGACCAGGATGACGTGGTCCATGAAATGCAGTCGCATGATGTCGCAAGCTTTCTTGATGGTGCTGGTCAATGTGTCGTCTTGTGTGCTGGGCCTCAAGTTGCCAGACGGGTGGTTATGGCACACGGCGACAATGGTGGCGTTGGCCAGGACAGCCTCGCGGATGATGATGCGCACGTCGACGCTGACCTCGCTTAGTCCTCCGTGGGAAATGCGTGTTTTCTTGATAAGTCTGTGGTTCTGGTTCAGCAGGAGCACCCAGAATTCCTCCACGTCGAGGTCTTGCATGAGCGGGTGCATTTCGTTATAGATTCTTGTGGCCGTGGTGAGACGCGGACGTTCTTCCGGAGTCTGTGCCTGTCTGCGCTTGCCCAGTTCGCAGGCGGCCAGGATGGTGATGGCCTTGGCTTCTCCCACGCCCTTGTACTGGCAGAGGTCATGGATGGACATCTTTCCCAGCGTGTTCAGGTTGTTGCCACAGTCGGCCAGTATGAGCTGCATGAGTTCCACGGCCGACATTCCAGGGTAGCCCGACCCTACGAGAATGGCTAACAGTTCGGCATCGGTGAGCGTCTGTGCCCCGTGGTCGCGCAATTTTTCGCGGGGCTGGTCATCGGGCGACCAGTTGGCTATGGTAAGTCGCTGGCTCATTGATAGAAGTTTTTCTCAAACGCGTGAAACTCGTCCTGCTTCAGCAGGCAGCGTTTCCACCACGACTCGATGAAGCCCATTCCGTAGCCCATGAGCTGAACAAAGGCGGCTGGCACACTGAGCAGTCCCACCTTCAGGCTTTTATTTTTCAGGGTTGAGTCGATGAGGATGACACCACTATATAATATAATAGGTAGCCAAGGGGCGGCGCAGAGCCAATACCAGCGGTGGGCATCGTCATAGTGCATCAGCAGACGTCCTATGGCGGAAACAAGGACGAGGGTGATGACGCCTACGGTGAAAACCATGGGCAGCAGGTGTACGAGCTTGAGCGTGCCGGGATGGCGTTTCTCTAAGTTGATGCGTGCAATACCGCTGTTGTATACCTGACGGAAGAACTTGCGGAAGTCGGTGCGCCGTTTGTGCCACACCCATGCCTCGGGCAGCAGGCGGGTCTTGTGGCCTGCTTCAACGATACGGTATGAGAAGTCAATGTCTTCGCCAAAGCGCATCTTTGAGAATCCCCCCAGTTGCAGATAGACTTCCCGGCGAATGCCCATGTTGTAGGAGCGGGGGAAGAACTTGTCGAGTTTTTTCTTGCCGCCGCGAATGCCGCCGGTAGTGAAGAAACTGGTCATGCTGTAGCTGATGGCTTTCTGGACAGGAGAGAACGACGAGTGGGCTGCATCGGGACCGCCCCAACAAGCTTCACCGCCGAATCCCCTCTCAGGGGAGAGGCCTTCTTCCACATTCCTTAGGTACCCGTCAGGGAGCACCACGTCTGAGTCGAGCACAATCAGCCACTCGCCGCTGGCCCGTTCGGCTCCGTAGTTACGGCTTTGTCCGGGACCGCTGTTGTCCTTCTGGTAATAATGCAAATCAAGGATGCCTGCATATTTGTCGCAGACATCCTTGCATGGTACTTTTGACCCATCCTCAACAATAATAACCTCAAAGTCCTTGACCGTCTGCCTGCAGAGGCTCTGCAGCAGTTCGTCGACCTCGTCAGGCCGGTTGTAGACGGGAACAATAATGCTATAGTTCATGGTGTGCGCTAAGCACTAGAAACATTACTCCTTGGCACGGGCCAGATAGCTGCCGTCGCGGGTGTCCACCTGAATCAGGTCACCCTCGTTGATGAACAGGGGCACGCGCACCTCAACGCCAGTCTCCAGCGTGGCGGGCTTCAGGGTGTTGGTGGCAGTGTCGCCCTTGATGCCGGGCTCGGAGTGGGTTACGCGCAAGATGGTCTTCACGGGCATCTCGGCGTAGAGGATGGTGCCGTCGGTGGTGTCGCTCACCACTTCCACGATGTCGCTCTCTTTCATGAACTCATGACCAATCACCAGTTCGTTATCGATGGGAATCTGTTCAAAAGTCTCCTGGTTCATGAAGATGCGGCCTGACTGGTCTTCATACAGATACTGGTAGGGGCGGCGCTCAATAATCACATCCTCCAGTTTCTCACCGATGTTGAAGCGGCGCTCCAGCACACGGCCGTCGCTCACGTTCTTCAGCTTGATAATCATGATGGTGTTACCCTTACCCGGCTTGCGATGCTGGAAATCAATGCAAACCCAGATGCTACCGTCCATGCGAATGGCGGTGCCTTTCTTAATGTCTTGTGAATTAATCATATAAAAATTGATACTATTATTTGGATTTCGGGTGCAAAGGTACGAAAAAAAGTGAAAAGTGGAAAGTGAAAAGTGAAAAATTTCGCTGGAAACTTGCGTAATTGAAAAGAATTCAGTAATTTTGCAGCCCAAATTCAAAGGAATAACAATAAATAATCGTAAATAAAGCAATGAAAAGAACATTTCAGCCGCACAATCGCCGCCGCGTGAACAAGCATGGTTTCCGCGAGCGCATGGCCACCAAGAATGGCCGCCGCGTCCTGGCTTCACGCCGTGCAAAGGGCCGCAAGAAGTTGACCGTATCAGACGAGCGTCACGGCAAGTAATAGCCGGCGTAGCTGTTATCACAGGAATCAAGACCGCTTTCAGTCTCGCAGTGAGGGATGAAGGCGGTCTTTTTTTTGTGTGTCATGGAAAAATAAGACAGGAAAGCGACGCCGTTTCAATATTTTTGCGTACCTTTGTCGCACATAATAGACACATCATTCCGGTTTCGCTTGCGGAGCCGTCATAACACAGAATCAATGAAAGCAAAGGATTTCTTTGGAAAGATCGTAAGCCCTTATTTGCTGGGACACCTCATCGCTATGATCATAGTGGTGGTGCTGTTGTGTCTCGGAGTGTGGCATGGGCTGCGAATCTATACCCACCACGGTGAGGGCATCAAGGTGCCCGACCTTACTGGCATGGACTATACCAAGGCCCGTGAATTGCTCGAAGGCGATCATCTCATGGTCGTGATCAACGACTCGGGCTATAACAAGCGTATGCCAGCCAATTGCGTGCTGGCTCAACTGCCTGCAGCAGGCATGCTGGTGAAAGAGGGGCGCACGGTCTATCTGACCATCAATTCTCTGAGTTCGCCCAAGCTGGCCATTCCCGACCTTATTGACAACAGCAGCTTCCGTGAGGCACAGGCCCGCTTGCAGGCCATGGGCTTCAAAATGACCGATCCGAAGCTTGTCGAGGGCGAAAAGGACTGGGTCTACGGCATTCAATGCGGTGCTCGTCAACTGCAGAGCGGCGACATGGTGTCCATCGAGTCCACACTGACGCTGGTTGTGGGGCGAGGAGTGTTCAGTGAAGAAGAAGAGGTGTTTTATGACGATCCGCTCTTTGATGGCAGCCAGACGGACGGGGAACAGATTGACATACCAGACAATATCGTTGAAGAATGAGCACCATCGACGTGACAGACGAACAGAATATGACTGACGATATCTTCTTGGAGGAGGATACGCTGGATGAGGCTGCCGACGGGGAACTATACGAGCATTTGCGTATGGAGGTTGACCGCGGACAGGTGCCGCAGCGCATAGACAAATACCTCACGGAGCATATTCCGCATTCATCGCGCAATCGCATACAGCAGGCTGCCGATGCGGGATTCATCTTCGTGCTCACCCTCGCACAGAGTCAAAAAGGTGGCGACCCCACACCAGTGAAGAGCAACTACAAGGTGAGGGGAGGCGACATCATCACCCTGATGCTCGACCGCCCGCATCACGATACCACCATCGAACCGGAGGACATTCCGATAGACATCGTCTATGAGGATGACTATATTATGGTGGTCAATAAGCCCGCTGGCATGGTGGTGCATCCAGGCGTAGGCAATTTCCATGGAACACTGGTCAATGCCATTGCCTGGCATCTGCGTAACCTGCCCACCTACGACCCCAATGATCCGCAGGTGGGCTTGGTGCACCGCATTGACAAGGATACCAGCGGCCTGCTTGTCGTAGCCAAGACGCCTGAAGCCAAGTCAGACCTCGGACGGCAATTCTTCGTGCATGACACCCATCGCACCTACAATGCGCTGGTGTGGGGAAACATGCCTGAGGACGAGGGACGTATAGAAGGCAACATCGGGCGCGATCCGCGCGACCGGCAGCGCATGCAGGTGTTCCCGCCCGACTCTGACCAAGGCAAGCCCGCCGTGACCCACTGGCGTGTGCTGGAGCGGTATGGCTATACTACGCTTGTGGAATGTCGCCTGGAGACTGGGCGCACTCATCAGATTCGTGCCCACATGAAGCATATCGGACATCCTCTTTTTGCCGACGAGAAGTATGGCGGTATGGAAATCCTGCGCGGTGAGCGAACGGCTTCCTACAAGGCCTTCATCCACAACTGCTTCAGTCTCTGTCCCCGACAGGCACTGCATGCCCGCACGCTGGGATTCGTTCATCCCGTCAGTCGCCAGCAGATGGATTTTACCAGTGATTGGCCCGAGGATCTGCGGGCACTTATAGAGAAGTGGCGGCGCAGATTGTCGCCCGTTAATGCTTAGGCCTTACAGGCTCTTTAAGTACTGAAATTGAAGTTAACAATAAAAAATGAACACAATGATTCAGCAAAAACGCACCGTTGCCATCGTTTGTGGTGGCGATTCCTCTGAGCACGACGTGTCGCTGCGCTCGGCCCAGGGGCTCTTCTCCTTCTTTGATAAGGAGCGTTACAATGTGTATATTGTAGACATGAAAGGCACAGACTGGAACGTTCATTTGCCCGACGGCACGATGACGCCCATCGACAAGAACGATTTCTCGTTTCGTGAGCAGGGCCAGTTGCGTCTCTTCGACTATGCCTATATCACTATCCACGGCACGCCTGGCGAAAATGGTATTCTGCAGGGCTATTTCGACCTGATTCATCTGCCCTATAGCACCAGCGGCGTGCTGGTCGAAGCAATGACTTTCGATAAGTTCGTACTCAACCAATATCTCCGTGGATTCGGCGTGCGCGTGGCCGAGAGCGTGTTGGTTCGCCGCGGCCAGGAAGCTCAGCTTGACGAGCAGAAACTGGTAGACACCATTGGCATGCCCTGCTTTGTGAAGCCTGCCAACGATGGCAGCAGCTTCGGTGTGAGCAAGGTGAAGAATGTGGACCAGTTGGCTCCTGCCCTGCGCAAGGCCATGATGGAGAGCGACGAGGTCATGATCGAGTCGTTCCTTGAGGGGACGGAGATTACTGTGGGTTGTTACAAGACAAAGGACAAGACGGTTGTGCTGCCCGTTACAGAGGTGGTGACGAGTAACGAGTTCTTCGACTATGATGCAAAATACAATGGCCAGGTTGAGGAAATAACACCTGCCCGCATCCCGGAAGAACAGGCTCGCCGTGCCCAGCAACTTACGTCGTCTATCTACGACATTCTCCATTGCAATGGTATTATCCGCATAGACTACATCATCTCGCCAAAGGGCGATATCTCCATGCTTGAAATCAACACGACCCCCGGTATGACAGCCACCAGCTTTATACCTCAGCAGGTATGTGCTGCCGGACTCACCATGGCCGACGTGCTGACAGATATAGTAGAGAATCAGTTTTAAAACCAACCCAAGCCCCTCTCCAAGGATATGAATCAACAGCAGACATCATTTTGTCCGGTCAGCATAGGGGGCTTGGCGTCCGTTGTGACGCTCATGAAAATAAATTCTGGCCATTATTTTCAAAATTCTGGCCAGAATTTTGAAAATAATGGCCAGAATTTATTTCAATACCTAAGTCAATTATATGGAGAACTCATTAGATAATGTAACAAAACGCCCCTTCCAAGGGGAGGGCTTGGGTGCGTCCTTTGATGACATCAGGCCGTATGAGCCGGAGGAGATGAAGCAGGCTTTTGATGAGTTGCTCAGCGACCGTCAGTTCAATGTGGTGATGAAGGGCTTGGCTCCCTGGCTCCCGAAAGGCCTGCGCAACGGCTTGCTGCGTCTGGCCTTCAGAGGTGTCGAGACCCCGCTCGACTTCCAGAAGCGCTTCATGAAGCCCATCGTGAAGTACATTATACATAAGCATACTGACGGCTGTTCGTTCGATGACAAAGCAATAGGCCAAGAGCGTCACTCGCAAGGCCCGACTCCTGCTTTGCAATCTGACGAACGCTTCACTTTCATATCGAACCATCGCGACATCGTGCTTGATTCTGCCTTCCTTGACGTGCTCCTGATTGATGCCGGCTATCCCACAACGGTTGAGATAGGTATTGGCGACAACCTGCTGATCTATCCTTGGATCAAGCGGCTCGTCCGGATGAACAAGTCCTTCACCGTACGTCGCGGCCTCACGCCGAAGGAAATGCTACGCAGCAGTCAGACGATGAGCCAATACATTCACTATGCCGTCAAGAGGAAAAAAGAGAATATCTGGATTGCCCAGCGTGAGGGTAGGGCCAAGGATAGCGATGACCGTACCCAGGACTCTGTGCTGAAAATGCTGGCAATGGGGTATAGTGGAGAGAAGAGTGATGAGACCGGAGAACAACGCAGTGTGTCGCCTGTCGACAGTCTGAAGGAGCTGAACATCGTTCCGCTTACCATCAGCTATGAGTTTGACCCCTGCGATTACCTGAAAGCGCAGGAATTCCAGCAGAAGCGTGATAATCCGGCCTACAAGAAGAGCAGACAGGATGACCTCAACAACATGAAGACGGGAATCTTCGGATATAAGGGAAGGGTGACCTACCGTGCTGCAGCACCCGTGAATGAATGGATTGACGAACTGGCCGGACTGCCCAGGAATGAGTTCTTCTGCCATCTGAGCCAGCGCATGGATCGCGAGATGCACCGCCGCTACCAACTCTATCCCTGCAACTATATTGCCCTTGACGAACTCCATGGGGACAACCTTCAGGCTGCGCACTATACAGAGTCTGACAAGGACAATTTCGAACGCTATTTGAAAGCGCAGCTTGACAAGATTACTATTCACGACAAGGATGAAGCATTCCTGCGTAACTGCATTCTCAAGATGTATGCCAATCCGCTCATAAACTATCTTGCTGCCTTATGAAGATATTGACGAATGCCGTCGGCTGTGCGCTGGTTGTCATGGCTCTGTTTGCTGCCTGCGAGCAGGAAACCTACGAAACGGGTACCGGCAAATATTCGCTGTTGCAGGCCGAACTGGTCGAAGCTTATTCGGATGCCAAGCATCAGGTGAACTACGTGGTTACCGACGAAGGGTTGCGCCTGCCGCTGAGCAAACCCCATACCGCCAAATGGATTGACAAGTCGGATACCGTCTACCGTGCAGCCCTATATTATAATAAGGTGGAGGAACAGGCCGAAGTGGTGCAGCTGGTGCAGGTAAGCACGCCGCACATCATCCCGGTAGATTCGTTTAAAAGTGGGGTGAAGACTGATCCAATCAAGTTTGAAAGCATCTGGATGAGCAAGAACAGGCATTATCTGAACCTTGGTGCCTATCTGATGATGGGCACTAAGGAGGAAGTGAAAGAGCCGCAGGTGTTGGGCATCGTTGCTGACAGCATTGCACTTCATGCAGACAGCACAAGAACCTTGTATCTGCGCCTGTATCATGATCAGGGGGGTGTGCCGGAATACTATTCACAGCACATCTATTTTAGTATACCCCTGATGAATGTCAAGACCGACAGCGTCAGGCTGACAGTCAGCACCTATAAGGGAATTGTGACGCGATGCTTCAGCATGAAATAGCCTCGCGGTCGTTCTTGTTTCCGCTATTTCTGTTTTAGGAGTTTCTTTTCCAGTTTCTCCAGCATGTCGTGTGTCATGGCAGGAAGGTTGTATTCGTGTGCCCATCCCCATTCCCGGCGGGCACAGGAATCGTCCATCTGATCGGGCCAGGACTCGGCAATCGACTGCTTCAGCGGGTCAATGTCGTAGACCATCTCGAAATCGGGCTTCAGTTTCTTGATGGAATGGTAGATCATGTCTGGGTCGAAGCTCATGGCCGCCACATTGAAACCGTTACGGTGAACCAGCCTGGAAGGGTCGGCTTCCATCAGTTCGATAGCTGCGCGGAGCGCGTCGGGCATATACATCATGTCCATGCGTGTGCCAGCCTTGATGGGACAGACGAAGCGCTCGCCGCGAACGGCATAATAATAGATGTCAACGGCGTAGTCAGTGGTGCCACCGCCAGGAGGTGTCACATAGCTGATGATGCCCGGGAAACGCACGGAGCGCGTGTCAACACCATATTTGTGGTGGAACCAGTCGGAGAGCAGTTCCGTTGTCACCTTCGACACACCATAGATGGTGCGTGGCCGCTGGATGGTGTCCTGTGGAGTGAGGTCGTGAGGTGTCTCCAGTCCGAATGAGCCGATGGAACTCGGTGTGAACACGGCGCAGTGCTGTTCGTGGGCCACCTCCAGAATGTTCCAAAGGCCATCGATACCTACCTGCCATGCCAGGCGCGGCTTGTTCTCGGCCACGACGCTCAGCAAGGCAGCCAGGTTGTAGATGGTGTCGATGTTGTATTTGCTAACGATACGGGCGATAGCCGGACCGTTGGTAACGTCGGCTATCTCCATGGGACCACTCTCTGCCAGCCGGCCCTTTGGCTCACACCCGTGGATGTAGCCGGCGACGATATGGCTCGCACCGTATTCCTCGCGCAGGCGCATGGTCAGTTCAGAGCCAATCTGCCCTGTCGACCCGATTACCAATACATTTTTCATAGTGTCTTAGATTTACGATTTCAATAGCAGTTGTTATGCATCATGGGCCTTGGAGACCCATGATGCTTACTTCACGAACTTGCAGCTCACGTGAGCATTGTCCTGGTTGGTGGCGCGGGCCACGTAGAATCCGGCAGGCAGGTGGGCTACGCTCAGGCGTGCCGTGCCGTTGCTGATGGCGACGGAACGGCGTTCCAGCAGGCGTCCGTCGGTGGTATAGATCTCGACCGTGGCCGGGCCGTCGTCATCAGACTTGACAAGCAGCGTCTGTGTGCCGTAGCAGATGCGGAAACCATTGGCCGATGCAATCAGCTGCGAACGGATGCCGGTGGCACCTGACTGGTCTACGCTGACACCGTAGACAGTGAGCAGGTTGCTCTTTGCAATGGTGGGTACGTTCATGGCATAGACCTTGGCGCTGCCATCGGGGTAACGCCCCACGGTGGTATTGCCGTCGTGGGGACCATAGACAAGCTTGTCGGTCCAGCTCCTGTCGGCCGCCATGAGGGTCATGACACCGCCGTCGCCGCTAATCTTGAAGGGCGCGTGCAGTGCCTCATTCGTAGTGGCGAGCTTGTCGCACCAGATGAGCAGGTAGCCGTGGGCGGGGATGAGGGTGTTGACATTGGTGCCGTCCTTGGCTATCAGGTATTTCGAGGGATTGCTGCTGTCGTTGCTCAGATACATGCCAGCCACATCGATGGGGGCATCGGTGGTGTTGAAAAGCTCAACCCAGTCGTTCTTCTTTTGGTATTCATTGATGAAAGCGCTGTTGGAGGCACTCACCTCGTTGATGCGCACGGGGGTGATGCCCTTGGCCAGACGCTCGCTGCTCGTAAGCTTACGATAGTAGGCCCTGAACTGCAGGTTGGTGCCGGAGGGCAGGGGAATCTCCTGTTCGGTGGAGTAGAATGCTTGCTGCTCGGTGGCCGTCTGGTGCAGGATGGCTGCATCGAAGATAATGTCGGTGCTGTTGGCGTTGTTGTTGTGTACCTCGACGGCAATGACGTTACTGCCCTTGTGGAACAGATTGGCAGGAAGGTTAAGCGTTCCTTCCGGGAACTGATCAGCGTAGGTAGTGGCGAACGTGTTGTAGCTGACGTTGCCTGACGGCATGTTGAAGCGGCCGGCCTCGGTGCCGTTGACGTAGATGATGAGTCCGTCGTCAATGTAATAGTCCAGGGTGAACACGTCGGTGGCTGCCGGCTCCTTGTCGAGTGTGATGGTGCTGCGGAAATAGTAGGTGGGGTGCTTGTTGTTGCTGTCGCCGCCATAGTCCAGCTGAGTATTGATGCTCTGGTTGTTGCTGTAGCCCAGAGGTGCCTTGCCTTGTCGCCAGGAGCTGATGTTATAGTTAGACGTCATCCAGTTCTTCCCGTCGAGTGAGCCCTGGTCGTAGTAGTACCAGTAGCTGCCCTTGGCCTTGATGGTCTTTGCAATGGTGCCGCTGAGGTTCTTCCATCCCTGGAACTCATAGCCCGCAGGTGCCACGGCTTTCAGCGTGACAGGGGCGAAGAGGTTGCCGTTGAAACGGCCTGTGGGTACTTGCAGGTTGTTGATGAAGAGCTGTGCACCCTCGGCATCGCTTTCCAGGGCGACGCGCTGCGTGGCCACGTTGGAGAGATTGAAGGAGTAATAGTCCTTCAGTGCCGTGGTGGAGGTGTTCAGACGGTTGGTCAACGATTGGCGCACGGTGTTATAGGTGCTATAAGATGACTCCCAGTTCAGCTCCATGGCAGGCTGCACGTTGTTGTAGAGCTCGTCGCAGATGGCCTGGATGCGCTGGGCCTCATAGACGCTGCCGCCCATGAGACAGAACACATCGATGAAGCGGCGCCGGAACTCGGCATTTTTCAGCAGGTTCTTGAACAGCGTCACCATCTTGATCTGCTGGGTGATGTGTCCGAGCGAGGATGGATAGAGCTCGTTGAAGGTCCAGACTTCCTGGCCCATGAAATTATTGAACGGGTCATTGGTGTTGAACGAGTGGTCCACGTCGAAGACCACGAAGCGGAATTTTCCGCCGTTCCTGTTGCGGAAGCCCTTGATGTTGTTGTTGGGCCAGTCGTTGCTGCCTAGATAGAACACGGCTGCCATGTAGTTGACGTACTCCTCGATGTCTAAGCGCTGGCATATTTCCTGATAGGTTTCGCTGTTGGCTGCCGAGGGCGAAAGCACGTCGACCAGCTCGTCGAAGGCATCCGGCGTGCCGCATCTTTGCACATAGCCCGAGTCGGGCGACATCTCGAACTGGTCAATCTCGTCGTCATCCCATCCGTAGTTGGCGTAGACATAGTGCTTGTTATTGGGCTCGCGCATGTTGAGCACACCGATATAGTTTCCGTTGATGAATTCATGGATGGGTTGGTAGCCCTGCACGTCAATGTCAATGCCCGACGTCTGCAGGATATAGGTCAGCGATGCGTCCTTGAAACGGCAGCCGTTGTCGTTGCCGCCATTGCGAATCTGCAAGGTGCGGTTGCGTATGTAGGGCTTCTGCTTGAAGAAGGGGTAGGGCAGGTTCTTGTTGCCGCCCAGTTCCTTGGAGCCTTTCAGCTTGAACGAGTGAGGACTCCAGGCTCGGCTCCAGCCGCCGCACATCTCCAGATTGACGTCCTGGTTGAGCACCATGTCGCCATGGGCATCGAGGAAGGAGAAGTTGACGGGGCGCTCCCAGTCCATGTTCCAGTTGCATTTCTCGCTCTGTCCGTTACCGGGGCGGCCATTGGGACCTTTCTCCATCACGCCGATTTCCTTACTGTAGAGGAAGTCATGGTCGCTGATGACCGACACCACGGGCAGGTAGTAGTCGCGGTCCTTATAGATATAGGAGCGTGAAGTCACGGGCGAGGCCAGCATGTCCTTGGCAAAGAGCCGGAGACGCAGGCAAGTGGTCTCATTCACGATGAATTGTCCTTTGCTCTCGGCACTGCTTTCCGTGGGCAGTGAACCGTCGGTAGTATAGCGCAGGGTGCATCCGGCAGGGATGGTCACGTTGACGGTGAGCTGTCCGGAGAAGAGCTGCGAGGGCAGGTCTACCACTGGTGCGGGAATCTGTGCCGTGGCGAAGGAAGCATTGTTGTTCGTTGCTCCTGGAGTGGCTTTCGAGGTTAGGCCCCACGTATTGCCGCCATCGGTGGTGCGGGCGTAGCTCGTTCGCTCCAGACTGGGAGGATAGGTCTGCGAGTCGAGTACCGTTCCGTCGGCCGTGGCAATGGTGATGGTGCCGCCATCGACGTCGAGCTTGAAGGGAACGTTGTATTGGGCGAGGTTGTTGGAGTCGAACCAGATGACACTGTAGCCCTTGGAGCGCAGCACACCTATTTGGGGGTGAATGGTCCAGTGCTGTCCTTGCCCGTCGCTCAGAATCAGTCCGGTAAGCTGTACAGCGTTCTCGGTGGGATTGTAGAGTTCTATCCACCCGTCGAAGTTGAAGGCGGGCGAGATGAACTCGTCCACATTCGAGGCCATGATCTCGTTGATGAGCACAGACCCCACAGAAGCTTCATTTTGCTTGACGGAGATGATGACTCTGGCCGACTTGTTCGACCCGTCTGTCGTCGTTGCCGTAATGGCGGTGGCACCCTTGCTGATGCCTGTGACTACTCCGTTATCATCGATGGTGGCCACTTCAGGGTTGCTCGATGTCCAGACGACCGACTTGTTAAGTGTGTTTGCAGGCAGAACGGTGGCCGTGCACTGCATGGTTTCACCAATGAGGATGGTGTTGCTGGGGATGCTGACGCTGACGCTTTGCGCGGTGACAATCTGACCGGAGAACTCCAGCTTGAAGTTGTCGAAGATGCACCAGTTGCTGTAGTTGTACATGTCATTTTCCAGGCCTATGGCGATGTCGCCCTCAGCCTCGAACTCCAGCGTATTCCAGTAGGCTCCGTTGTCGAAGGCCACACGGGCACTCTCCATGGTGTTGGGATAGTTGTTGCCGTTTCTCGACCAGCAGCCGTTCACCCATGAGGGGAAGGAATAGGAGTAGACGCTTGCGAGTTGGCGTTGCTCTTCCTTTGCAAACATGTACGCAGTTATTTCTTCCTGGCCTTCATTATACCAGTTCCATGCCCAGGAGTTGTCTGTTGTGCGGTAGTATGACTGCACGCTGAGGCGGTATTTTCCCTTCGGAAGTCCTTTCAGGTCTTGCCAGATGGTAAATGTGCCGTTCCAGAATTCCATGCATTGTACGCGGACAGTCTGTGATTCGGCATCGCTTTCCCACTGCCAGCCATCGGCGTTGTTATTGTCAAAGCCAGGATTGGTGATGAACACATTGGTGACGTCGACCCAGTTCTGGGCCGTGATGGTAGTGCATGTTGCAGACAGCATGATGCAAAGACATGTCTGCCGGATAATTCTCATCGTGTTGTCAAGCCAGTTGGTATCCATGATTGGTTTCAATTAGAGAAGTTTGCTGCAAAAGTACGAAAAAAAGCTCATACGGCAAAAAGAAATCTGGAAAATACCGGGTTATTCGCTTTTTTTGATGTATCTTTGCATGCAAATGCAGTGGACTGACAGAATCAGGCAGGTAAAGCTTTGGCTTGTGGTGGCGGCAGTGGCAATCGCTGTCACTTCCTTGTTGGTGTCGCATTTCCTCGTCCGGGACCTGCAGCGTGAGGAGCGTGGGAAGATGGAGGTGTGGGCGCAGGCCATGCGTGCATTGAGCGAGGCCGATGAGACGACGGATCTGAGTCTGGTCATGGCCGTCATTGAGGAGAACCATACCATACCCATCGTGGTTCTCGATGTGGAAGGCAACGTGGCTGACTACCGGAATATTGACATTGGCTTGCGTGATACGGTCAGCTTCCTGGTTGATTACGGACATCGGCTACGTGACCTGGGCAACTATATCCGTATTGACTTTGAAGGCACTGACTATTACCAGCTTGTCTGCTACGATGAGTCGACCATGCTCAAGCGACTCACGCAGTGGCCATACGTGCAGTTGGGCATAGTGATGATTTTTGTCGTCGTGGCCATCTTTGCCTTGCTGTCATCGAAGAAAGCCGAGCAGAATAAAGTATGGGTGGGCCTTTCGAAGGAGACGGCTCACCAGTTAGGAACCCCTATTTCATCGTTGATGGCGTGGGTTGAGGTGCTCCGTGAGACGTATCCCCAGGACGAGTTGATACCGGAAATGGAGCAGGATGTGAGGCGACTGGAGCGCATTGCAGAGCGTTTCTCTAAGATTGGGTCATTGCCCGAGCCCGTTGATGCTTCAATGAACGACGTGCTTGACCATGTCATCGCCTATATGGACAAGCGCACTTCGCAGAAAGTGGTTATTAAGGGACACTATCCTACAGAGCCTGTCATCGTCAGGATGAACGCCTCGCTCTTTGAATGGGTCATAGAGAATCTGTGTAAGAATGCTGTCGATGCCATGGAGGGTGCGGGAAAGATCGACCTCTGGCTGTTGGTAGAAGACGACATCGTGGCCATTGAGGTGGTCGATACGGGCAAGGGCATCCGTAAGAAAGACATGAAGAATGTGTTCCGACCGGGATTCACCACGAAGAAAAGGGGTTGGGGACTGGGACTGTCACTGGCCAAACGCATCGTAGAGGAATATCACCACGGTCGTATTTATGTGAAGAGCAGTGAGATAGGGCGCGGGACAACCTTCCGCATCGAGTTGAAGCGCAGATGACGCTTTGCCCCGTTTGTTATTTTATTTTCCAATTGCCTTCTCTTTTTACCATGGGAACGACGATTTCCTCTTGGGTCTCGTCGGCATAGTTGAGCTTCAGGAATACAAGCATGACATTCTGCGTGGAGTCTATGCGTGCATTGCTTATTTCATAGGAGATAATGCCAGCATGGGCTTCCACTTGCTGTGCCATGGTCTGACGGCAGGCTGTAGCAATCTGTTCGCGATAGGATGCGGGCATCATGCTTGCGTCTGCACGCGACTCCACAAACCGGTCATAGTCTCCGGCCATCAGCAGGTCATAGCTCTCCTTGGCTGCAGCCTTGGCAGCCTCGGCTTCGCGGCGTTCCAGTTCCTCTTGTGTAGGTGCCTTGGTACAGCCCGAGAAGCCGAGGGCAAGGATGATGAGATATAAATAATGGCGCATGATGCCCTTATTTCTGTCGGATAAAGATGTTGATGGGACAGCCCGTGAGATTCCAGTTCTCACGAATCTTGTTCTCCAAGAACCGTTTATAGGGCTCTTTGACATACTGCGGCAGGTTGGCATAGAACACAAAGGTGGGAATTTGTGTGTCAGGAATCTGCGACACGTATTTGATCTTGATGTATTTGCCCTTGATGCTGGGAGGTGGAGTGGCCTCTATCAGTGGCAGCATTACCTCGTTCAGCTTGTTTGTTCCTATGCGTGCCTTGCGGTTCAGATAGACTTCCTTGGCCGTCTCGAGCACCTTGAAGATGCGCTGCTTGGTCAATGCCGAGGCAAAAATGATGGGGAAATCTACGAAGGGAGCCATCCGGTTGCGTATGGCTTGCTCGAATGTGCTGATGACCACTTGTGATTTGTCCTCGACGAGATCCCATTTGTTGACCACTACGACCAGACTTTTGTTGTTCTTCTGGATGAGCTGGAAGATGTTCATGTCCTGTGCCTCAATGCCTCGTGTAGCATCGATCATCAGTATGCACACATCGCTGTTCTCAATGGCACGGATGCTGCGCATCACACTATAGAACTCCAGGTCTTCGCTCACCTTGTTCTTGCGGCGAATGCCAGCGGTGTCGACCAGATAGAAGTCGAAGCCGAACTTGTCATAGCGGGTGTAGATGCTGTCGCGTGTTGTGCCGGCAATATCGGTTACGATGTGGCGGTCTTCACCGATGAAGGCATTGATGAGGCTTGACTTGCCTGCGTTGGGGCGTCCTACCACGGCGAAGCGGGGAATGCCTTCCTCCAGATCGTCGCCCTTCTTCTCTGGCAGCATTTCCAGAATCTTGTCAAGCATGTCGCCAGTACCGCTACCCGTGGCTGCACTGATGCAGAACGGGTCGCCCAGCCCCAGTTTGTAGAAGTCGTACTGTCCATATAGGTCTTTGCCGTCGTCGGCCTTGTTGGCCACGAGGATGGTGGGCTGTTTGGCACGTCGCAGAATCTGGGCCACATCCATGTCCCAGTCGGTCACGCCGTTCTTGATGTCGCAGAGGAAGAGCAACAGATCGGCCTCTTCCGTAGCGATGAGCACCTGCTTGCGTATCTCCTCTTCGAAGACGTCATCGCTGTTGACGACCCATCCACCAGTGTCGACAACCGAGAATTCGTGTCCGTTCCACTCGCATTTGCCGTACTGGCGGTCGCGGGTGGTACCAGCTTCATTGCTTACGATGGCCTGACGCGAGTTGGTCAGTCTGTTGAATAATGTGGATTTGCCCACATTGGGCCGGCCCACGATCGCTACTAAATTTCCCATAATCGATGTTGCTGATAATTGTTTTTGTTTTCGGCGAATTGATACTGTAGCAGTGCTGCTGAATATTATTCCGGGTTGTAACCGAAATTGTCGAGTTCTCTCTTTGACGAACGCCAGTCTTTGTCTACTTTGACGAACACTTCCAGGAAGATGTGCTTGTCGAAGAATTTTTCAAGGGCTTTTCGTGACTCGGTCGACACTTTCTTCAGTGCGACGCCTTGATGGCCGATGATGATGCCTTTCTGAGAGTCGCGTTCGACGTAGATGACGGCGTTGATATGGATTTTGTTCTCGTCTTCCTTGAACCGTTCCACCACAACCTCAACCGAGTAGGGTATTTCCTTGTCATAATAGAGCAGAATCTTCTCTCGGATAATCTCTGAGACAAAGAACCGGGCGGGCTTGTCAGTGAGCTGCTCCTTGTCGAAATAGGCGGGACTCTCAGGCAGCAATTCCTTGATGCGCTTTAGGAGCATGTCCACGCCGAATTTGTTCTTTGCCGATATCGGAAGGATCTCGGCGTTGGGGAGAAGTGTATGCCAGCGGTCCACGATGGTGCCCAGCAGGCTCTGCAGGTTCTGGGAACGCTGTGCGTCCTGTGTGTTCTGCAGTTCGTCAATCTTGTTGATTAGAAGTATGACGGGCGTCTGCATCTTCTGGACTTTCTGTAGGAAGTCCATGTTCTTTTCCGGGTTTTCAATCACGTCCGTGACGTAGAGCAGTACATCGGCATCGGCCAGCGCGCTCTCAGAGAATGCCAGCATCGATTCTTGCAGCTTGTAATTGGGCTTCAGCACACCGGGGGTGTCGCTGAACACGATCTGCATGTCCGGGGTGTTGACTATGCCCATGATGCGGTGTCTTGTGGTCTGGGCCTTGAAGGTGGCAATGGAAATACGCTCACCAACCAATTGGTTCATGAGCGTACTTTTACCTACGTTGGGATTGCCAACGATGTTTACGAAACCTGCTTTATGCATAGTTTTGCGTTAGCATGTTATCACTCTTCTTCCTATTTCCCGTCGTATGCCCATTTCAGGTAGCTTGCTCCATGTACGAAGCCTGCACCGAAGGCAGTGAGAATCAGGTTGTCGCCTTTCTTCAATCGGTTCTCGTATTCCCAGAGTGCCAGAGGTATGGTCGCAGCCGATGTGTTGCCAAAGTGCTCAATGTTCACCATCACCTGCTCCATGGGAACCTCCAAACGCTTGGCTACTGCCTCAATGATGCGCATGTTTGCCTGATGGGGGACAATCCAGTTGATGTTGTCCTTGGTCAGTCCGTTTCGCTCGGCAATGAGTGCACAATCGTCGCTCATGTTCGTCACGGCATAGCGGAAGACGGTGCGTCCCTCCTGATAGGTGTAGTGCAGCCGATGGTCTATGGTGAAATAGCTGGGTGGGCATACGGAACCGCCTGCTTTCATGTGAAGGAATGGTAGTCCCTTGCCGTCGCAGCGGAAGTAACTGTCCATCACACCTATGTTCTCCTCTTCGCTGGCTTCAAGCATTACGGCGGCAGCACCGTCGCCGAAGAGCGGACAGGTCTGGCGGTCCTTATAGTCGGTAACCGACGACATCTTGTCGGCACCAATGACAATGATGCGCTTTTTCCTGCCGCTCTGAATCATCATTGCGGCCTGGTCCAGTGCGTAAAGGAATCCGCAGCAGGCAGCCCAGAAGTCGAAGGCATAGGCATTCTTCAGGCCAAGCTTGCCAAGAACGATGCTCGCCGTAGAGGGGAACTTGTAGTCGGCCGTGGAGGTGGCCACTATCAGTGCATCGATGGTGTCGGGATCCACGCCCGTCTTCTTCAGCAGTAGCTTGGCGGCCTTGCGCGCCATATAGGAAGTGCCCAGACCCTCTTCGCTGAGGATCCGGCGCTCCTTGATACCCACGCGCGTCATAATCCACTCGTCATTGGTGTCAACCATGCGCGACAATTCCTCGTTTGTAAGGATATAGTCGGGCACGTATCCACCAACGCCTGTGATGATCGCGTTGATCTTGCTCATTATTCAGCTACAGCTTCGTCCTCCATCTTGATAGCCACCTTGCCGCGATAGTATCCGCAAGTGGGGCATACGGTGTGGTAGATGTAGTAAGCGCCACAGTTAGGGCATACGGCCAGCGTAGGAGCTACAGCCTTGTCATGGGTACGACGTTTTGCGGTACGAGTGTTCGATTGTCTTCTTTTAGGATGTGCCATTTTGTTTTTTTGTTTTTTATTGAAGATTGAAGGCTGGAATGGAAGATATGCTCTTCATTCTCAACCATCGCTCTCCGTTGTGATTAATAATTTTTTTTTCTTTCTTGGGGATGTTCAGCTTTCCATCTTCAATCCCTTCAATGCCTCCCATCGCGGGTCTGTTGTGTCTGTTGCGTCCTCATCGCTGCTTCGGGCAGCCGAGAGCTCCTGTAGCTTCTTGCTCATGGCAGCATTGCAATCGCCAGGTTGATGCACATGCTGTATGGGAATCGCTAGAACCACAGACTCATAGATGAGCCACGCCGTGTCGAGGATTCCTTCTGCCTCGTCGACTACGATGACGTCATCCTGTTCCGGGCATTCGCTTCCCAGCTTCACACGGAGGCTCAGCGACGTGTCTATGGCCTGGTTCATGAGATCCAGGCAACGGTCGCATGGGATGCGAACGGTGCCGCTGATGTCAAGAAGAAGTTCAAAAAAGCCGACGGCCTTGCGTATAGACCCCGACACGTGCAATGAACCTCCTTGCACTTCAGCATTGTCTAAAGCGCCGAAGAAGTGGTCGTCCAGATCCCAGTCCAAGGTGGTCTTTTCCTCGTGAAGACCCTTTAAATCAATCTTAAAACGCTCTAAACTACACATATACATTTTTTGCGGGTGCAAAGTTACAAACTTTTTTCGATACCACGGAATGATTTCCTGCTTTTTTTTGTTTTTGCCTGCAGAATTGCATTTTTGGTGCCTGAAGGTGGCATGCAAAAGCACAACCTTGTTTCCAAGATTGTGCTTTGACCTGTGGGCGATGACGGATTCGAACCGCCGACCCTCTGCTTGTAAGGCAGACGCTCTGAACCAACTGAGCTAATCGCCCTCGCTTTCTCTTAAGCGGGTGCAAAGGTAGACGTTTTTTTCTAAACCACCAAATTTTTTCTCTTTTTTTTTCTCCTTTTCTTGAAAATACATAAAAAAACATTGCCATGCACCTCTTTCCGGATGCGTGGCAATGTTTTTTTATGTATATGCAGTTTAGTTCGAGCTGCCGATGTGGTCTTCCTCGGGCTCATCCGACCAGCTTGTGCGGCTGATTTTGCTCTTCACACCGCAATACAAGCGAACCACCACTATGTAGGACTCTGCATTCTCGCGCGGGAATTCGATGGTGATGTCCTTGTAGGTCTGATAGATGGAGTATTCCACTGTCTCGAAAGCATTCACCGTGATGCTCGTGGTCTTGTCCTGTGTACTTTCGCCGAGAGAGCCGAAGTAGGCACGCAGGCAGCGGCGAATCAGCGTCTGAGACTCTTCGGGGATATTGTCCATTGAGCTGATGATTTTGTTACCGATCTTCTTCGTGTATGCCACGCTTACGCTCTTGCGATTCTTCGATAATGAGTTGTCCTGAGTACCAGTCACCAAGGGCTGGGGTTCAATGCCAATCTTCTCCAGTTCGCTGGCCACAGAGAATACCCAGTCCGAGAAGTGTGGAGCCATCACCGATACGTTGTTGCCAACCACAGTAGTAGGCAGCGTCTCGTTATCGTTCTCGCTGTTGCGGCACTTGAAAATGAAATGGTCGCCAGCACCGGGAATAGTCAGCGTCACCTTAACGGGCTCAGAGAAGACAGCACCGTCAGGCGTACATCTTACGGCCAGCACATCAATCTGATCCTCAATGGGATCCAGGTTGGTGGTCTCGTTGGTGTTGGCAATGGTGTTCGTGGTCTCTTCGCTTACCTGTGCAGCAGGGGTGTAGGCTGTAATAGAGAAGCCGCTGCCGTCGCCGCTGTTCAACACATTCGTACCGGCGTTGACGGTGATGCTGGCGTCGATCTTGCCGTCGGGGTCACCGATAGCCTTGGCTGCCTCTTCCTTGTTCTCCTCGTCGTTCTCGATGACAATATCATGGTCTGCGTTGTTCACGTCAGCCTGGTCAACTACGTTGGTAGAGGGTTTCACCAGATAGACGCTGATAGTCTGTGTGGCGTTGTCGGCGAAGCTCACGGTGGCTTCCTGCGAGATGTAGCCGTCGGCATTGATGGTTATTGTGCCGCCTTCGCTGTTACCTGCATTGTACGTGATGGTGTAGGTACCATCGGCGTTCGTCGTGATGGTGCAGCGACCAGTTACGTTTGTTCCGTTATAGAACACACTGGTGGGGCGTACGTTTGACGTAATGATAATTTCATGGGCCTCGTTGACGACTTCGTCAGTGACCACTGGGGTGGGGACTGTCACATCCGAGCCACGGTGGCAGGAGGTGAATGATGTGGCCATCGCAAAACCTATGGCAAGCACAGCCACGCTGTTGAGAATCTTTTTCATCACTATTCTTTTTTTGTTTATTTTTGTGCTTACTTAATTTCCACCGTAGCACGACGGTTGTAGGCTGCCGGGGTCAGTTTGTCAACACCGCCTTCGGCGTTGATGATGATGTTGCCTTCGTCAAAACCCATCTTCAGCAGCTCGGCCTTCACAGCATCGGCACGCTTCTGGCTCAGTACCTGATTCTTATCGCTGGATCCAGTCTGGCTGTCGGCATAGCCGGTAATCACGATCTTGGCGTTCTTGGCCTTGGCCAGGTCGGCAACGGCCTGAACGTTCTGGAGGTCACGGCGCGAGTCGATGCGTGAGCTGTTCAGCTCGAAGAACACCGATACGGGGGCGGCGCACACCTGCTCCACGGTCACCGTCTTCGGTTCCACGGTGCGGCTCTTGGCGGCGGCAAGTTCATTCTTCAGACGGTCGTTCTCAGCCTGCTCGTCATACAGTTGGGCGTTCAGGGCGTCAATCTGGCTCTGTGACAGGGCTTTCAGTGCTTCCACGTCGGGAGTCTTCGACCAGGTGGCCTTGCCCAGGTTGTAGGTGATGCCTACCTCTGCCGAGAAGTAACGGTCGGCAGTAGGGATGCTGGTGGCATATTCTGCATGATTCGTGGTGGCAGCGTTGGTGATGTCATCGTCCGAGAGGTTGAAGCCCAGGTCAACGTTGACGGCCAGATTGCGGCTCAGTTTCCAGGTGTTCAGCAGACCGATGCTGTATACGTGAGCATAGTCGTTTACCGTACAGTTGCGCATCACGCCAGTTCCGAAGTAGGGGATGAGGTTCCATCTGCGGCTCTCGCTATAGCCACAGAACAGGTTGCTCAGGTTGAACAGCACCTGCTCCTGAGCGTTCCAGTATTTCAGTTCGTTGGTTTTCGAGTCTTCCGAGATCACGTTCTTGCCCGTCACGCCGTTAATCTTCGTACGCAGGCCGATGCCTGGTGTGAACCACTTGCCCACGGCTACTGAAAGGCCTAATCCGCTGCGGAATCCCTCAAAGGGGCTTGAAGCATAGCCGCGTCCTTTCTCTTCGTTCGAGTAGAATGCACTATAGGCAAGGTCAGCAGATACAAACCAGTTGCTCCAGAAGGAGTTCGTGGCAACGCTGTACTTCATCTCGGGGGCATCATCTTGAGCCATCCCGGCAATTGAACAACTGGCCAAAGCCAGCACCATAAGAATTTTCTTCATAGGTTTTTTATTTTAATTATTAAACTTTATGCCAATAAACGCTGCAAAAGTAGCTAATTTTCTTTAAAACGCCAACATTTTTTCGTTACAAATTGCCATTCTGGTGAAAATTTCTATTATATGGGGTGTTTTTGCCATGATTTCCAGTCTTTAGTCCAGCAGTTTTTCAATGTCAGCTTGCGGTAGAATGGACAGGATAGCCTGCCCGTCTGGAGTATAGTTGACGTTCGTACAGGCGAAGAGCTGGTTGACGAGATGCTCCATCTCCTCGTTGCTGAGCACTTGTCCTATGGGGATGGCCGCATGGCGTGCCAGGCTCAGTGCCAGTGCAGTGTGCAACTCGTCGGCGGTGGCGGTGCCTTGCTCCATGGCATCGCTGACGATGTTGCGTAGCAGACTGACAGGAGCCAGACCGTCCAGTTCGGCAGGAACGCCTCCCACGGCATAGCTGCCTCCCCCCAGATCGTTCAGTTCGAAGCCCATGTCATGCAGTTCATTTTGGACTTTCTTGACAAACACGGACTCGGCCGGAGCGAATTGCACCACTTCCGGGAAGAGCAGTCGCTGGCTACTGGCCGCATGCTTGCCCATCTGTTGCAGGTAGTGTTCGTAGCGAACGCGTATGTCGGCCCGTTGCTGGTCAATGACCATGAGGCCGGACTTTACGGCGGTCATGATGAAACGTCCTTTGAACTGGTAGTGTGCTGGCGATTTTTCTGAAGTGATTTCTTCAGTAGTCGCAGTTGGCACGTCATCGCTGAAGAGGTCTGGCTGCAGTTCTGGGGAAAGGTAGCTTCCCCCGCTACTGAAGCTTCCGATGCTTCCTTCACTACCTTGCTTGTCGGCTCCTTTGAAGGGGTTGTAGACAGGGTTGTAGCTCACGTTTGGCATTTTCACGGAATCGCGCATGGGATCGAACACGGGGATGTCCGGCTTGCCTTCCGTGTCGAAGTCAATGGTGGGCACCTCGCAGAATCGTCCGATGGCGTCTTTCACTCCAGCTGACAGAATCTGCCAGATGCTCTGTTCGTTTTCAAACTTGATTTCCGTCTTGGTGGGATGGATGTTCACGTCGATATCGGCGGGAGCCACATCGAAATAGATGAAGTAGGGCACCTGCATGCCTTCTGGAACCAGCCGTTCAAAGGCGTTGGTCACTGCTCTGTGGAAGTAGGGATGCCGCATGTAGCGTCCGTTGACGAAGAAGTAGGTGTGTGCGCCTTTCTTCCTTGCCGACTCGGGCTTGCCTACGAATCCGCTTATGTGGCAGAGGGTGGTGTCAACTTCTATAGGCAGCAGTTCCTGGCTCATCTTGCGTCCGAACACATCGCAGATGCGTTGGCGCAGTGTGCCTGCTTTCAGGTTCAGCAGTTCTTGTCCGTTGCTGTGCAGGGTGAAACTGATGTCGGGATAGACGAGTACGATGCGTTCGAAGGCTGTCATGATGTTGGCCAGCTCCGTGGCGTTGGTTTTCAGGAACTTCCGTCGGGCAGGCACGTTGAAGAACAGGTTTTCCACCACAAAATTACTGCCCACGGGACACGATGCAGCTTCCTGGCGGGTGACATGCGATCCTTCGAGCATGATTCTTGTGCCCAGTTCCTCTCCGGCCATGCGGGTGGTCAGCTGCACCTGTGCAACGGCGGCTATCGACGGCAGCGCCTCGCCCCGGAATCCCATGGTCTGCAGCGAGAAGAGGTCGTCGGCCTTGCGTATTTTCGAGGTGGCATGGCGTTCGAAGGCCAGACGGGCATCGGTTTCCGACATGCCTTTGCCGTCGTCCACGACCTGGATCATGGTCCGTCCGGCATCGGTCACGATAACCTGGATGGTGTGTGCTCCGGCGTCTACCGAGTTCTCCACCAGTTCCTTGATTACCGATGCGGGGCGCTGTATCACCTCGCCGGCGGCAATCTGGTTGGCCACGCTGTCGGGCAGCAGTTGGATAATATCACTCATAATAACAGATACCAGATTAATGCCAGTATGAAAATCAGCAGAAGCAGCCTTTGTGTGCTCAGCCCGCCGCGCTCCTGACGGCGTCGCACATGTTGCTGTCCGAGAGCAAACACCCCGCGAAGGCGTTCCGGACCCGCTGCCGTGGGTTCGTCCATGCCCAGTTCGCGGCGGGCCTGCTGCTCGATGGCGGCCAGTCGCTCGCGGCGGCTGTCCACGTAGATGTAGCTGTGGCTGAACTGTCGTGGTTTCCTCATAGCTTCATTTTCGGGGCTTCGCGCCGTTTCACTGGCTTCAGTGTGGTGCCCTCCTTCTTCGGCCGCCACACAAAGATGTCTTCCTTCGACAAGGGGCGCACGTAGTCGAACCAGTTGAATCCCTGCAAATAGCGCTTCGAGGGCGGAATCTGTGTGATGGGATACATGTTGCCCGTGCTCTTCGGTGCCCAGATGCGCTGCAGCTTGCGCTGTTCCATGAACATGCGTAGCTCGCTTGTCTCCATGTAAACCATTCCCACATAGGAACTGTCGGCCTGGTCCTCTGGGAAGTAGTCCACGATGACGTTGTCCACGGCGCGAGCCTCATTCATCTCGCCGTTCTGGAAGTAGGCGTACATCTCCTTCGACGAGATCTGGTTGTAGAAACCGTCTTCTGGCAGTTTCTCTATGGAAAACGCCTGGTTGATGACGTGGGCCCGGTCTATGACGGAGTCTTTCATGAAGACTTGTATTTCCTCGCCTACGAGCTGCTGGTTGACGTTCCATACGATGGGGTCGCGATACATCGTCATGCACGAGTCAAGCGAATTGTAGACCAACGAATCGCACACAGCCTGTACATCTGTCCTGTAGGCACGCACCTTGTTGTAGGCGTGCATCACGCGGTAGACCGAGTCGGTCTTGTTGTTGTAGGTGTAAATCTTGAACGTGTCTGCGTGCATGAACAGCGTGTCGCGTTGTGAATAGTCTATCACTACTGCACTGTCGGTGGTCATGGCGTAGCCCGTAGCTTGGTCATAGTAGCCGTAGTTGCTTGTCAGCATGTTCTTGTTCACGCTGTCTGTATAGACCACGTTCCTGAAAGCCTCGCTCACTTCCTTCTGGCTGTCGTGCCACAGGCTGTCGCCTATCAGGCGTCGCCCCTCGTTGTCCAGGACCGAGCGGTTCAGCAGCTGAGACTGTTCCGTCTGGGTGTTATAGTAGCCTAACTCCGAGTAGACGTGGCTCTTGCCCGAGGTGATGTCTGTGGGTCCCACGATGTGGGCCAGTTTCCCTCGCGTGTCATAGTACAGAGAGTCCGTGGTCAGATAGAAGTTCTTGTCGCGCATCTGCACGTCGTAGTAGAACACGGCCATCTTCGTGTCGGCATGATATTCGCCCCAGTCGCTGGTCAGCGTGGTGGTGCCGTCGACCAGCTTTCCGCCTTCCTGGAAATAGCCCATCGACCAGATGCGGTCGTAGAACAGCGAGTCGGTATAGAGCGTGGTTTTCCTGTTCTTCAGCACCACATTCTGCAGGGCCTGCATCATCTGGTCGTTGCCGTCGTAGTAGCCGTAGTCACTTTTCAGTGAGAGCGTGTCGCCCTGGTACATCTGCACATGGCCGAAGGCCTCAAACGAGTTGCTCTGCTCAAAGAAGTTCGCGCTGTCGCAGAGCAGGCGTGCTCCGTCGTGCTCGAATTCCACGTTTCCTCGCAATATCTGGGCATCGTTGTTCTGCCAGCGGTCAAACCTCAGTTCGTCGGCATGTATCAGGTAGATGCGCTTCGGGTCTGTTTTCTCTCGCTTGGCTGTTTGCGTCCTCACGCCCTTCCGTGCCTTTGCTTTTTTCTGCTGCGCGGGCAGGGCGCCCCACAGCAGCGAGGCACAAAGCACACACAGAAGCACCGTCATGGTACTTCTGTGAGGGGTTGTCTTTCTTATATAATTAAGGTGTAGCACAATCACTTATATCTTCTCATCTGATCCAGCCGTCATATTCGAACTGGCAGTCGCGATACTCGTCGCCCATTCTCACATACGTGCCTTTGATTTTCTTTGTCACCCATTCCCGCAGGGCTTCTTCGCGTCGTTTTTCCAGCACGATGTCCTTCATGGTCTGGAAATCCTCGGTGATGATAGCCTTGTGGCCGTCTATGCGGTTTTTCAGCTTTGCCACCACGCACATGGTCTTTCCGCGCTCGTTGATCATCGTGAATGGGGCCGACACCTGTCCTATTTGCATGGTGTCTACCACTTTCGCTATCTCTGGCGGCAGGTCCTGCAACTGGAAACGCGAGGTCTGTCCCCGTTCGGAGCGGTTTGCCATGAGCCCTCGGTTGAATCGGGTGTCCTTGTCATCAGAGAAGAGGGTCACGCCGTCCTCAAACGTAAATTTTTCCACGGGTACGTTGCTGCGCAGCATGGGAGGAACCACGCCCTGCCGTATGCTGTTGGCAATGGTGTCCAGTCGGTTCAGCGTGGCGTTCACCGACGAGTCGCTCACTTCGGGCTTCAGCAGGATGTGGCGCACCTTGATCTTGTCGCCGCGCTTGTCCACGAGCTGTATGATATGGTAGCCGAATTCCGACTCCACGATCTTCGATATTTTCTTCGGGTCGGTCAGGTTGAAGGCTACGTTGGCAAAGGCCGGGTCCAGCATGCCGCGGCCGGTATAGTCCAGTTCTCCGCCATTGCGGGCAGTGCCCGGATCCTGGCTGTACAGGCGTGCCAGCGTCTGGAAGGATGTCTCGCCTCGGGTCACGCGGTCGGTGAAGTTGCGCAGCTGGTCCTTGACGCGGTTGATCTCTTCGGGAGCCACCCGTGGTGTCTGTGCAATGATCTGCACCTCCACCATCGTCGGCACGTAGGGTATGCTGTCGGTGGGCAGGTCCTTGAAGTAGCGGCGCACCTCGGCGGGTGTCACCTGTATGTTCTTCACCAGCTTGTCTCGCATACGCTGTATCAGCAGTTGGTCGCGCAGGTCATCGTGCATGGACTGGCGTATCTGGCTGATGGTCTGCTTCCTGTACTCCTCCAGCTTCTCGCGTGAGCCTATCTGCGATATCATGTAGTCTATGCGCATCTGCGTCTGCTGTGCTATCTCCGATTCGCTCACCTCGATACTGTCAATGGCTGCCTGGTGAAGGAACAGTTTCTGCACGGCTATCTGTTCAGGAATGCGGCAGTCAGGGTCTCCGTCCCAGCGTGTTCCTTCCATGGCGGCTTGCATGCGCATCACCTCCACTGTGCTCTTGAGGATAGGCTCGTCGCCCACGACCCAGACCACTTCGTCGATAACGCTTTGAGCTGCTGCCGGGCAGAAAGGCACGTGGCTCATCATCAATGATAAGCCTGCCATAATCAGCCATCTCCTGCCATTGTTTTTCTTCATCCTGTTTCCTTTGTCGTTTTCTTCTCTTGTTTCTTTTTTTCCCGGTGCCGTCGTTTAGTGCTTGTTCACGGTTTGCAGCACGTCCTTGTTGACCGTGAAGGTGTATTTCCTTCGCAGTCCGGCCACCCATTCCTTCTCAAGCATCTCCTGATAGTCGCTCACCACCAGGCCGCGCACGTCTGTATAGTCCTCGGGCCCTTTCTTCAGCATCCAGCCGTAGACGGCGTCAATGGGGTAGTCCTTCAGGTGGGTCACGGTGGTGTCTTTCTTGAATACTACGCTGTCAATCAGCGCGTTGTCGCCTTTCTTGAAGATGCCCTTCTCCACGCGGATGCGGATGACGGAATCGCCGTTGAAGGTTGTGCGCAGCTTCTCTGCCCACTTGTCGAAGGCCAGTTTCTTCACGCAGTTTTTCACGGCCTGTACGTCGCTCTGCTCCTTGACGTGGTAGGCCATTCCCTTGTATCGCGGCTCGCTCCACGCATACTTCTTCTTGTTCTTCTTGAAGAACTGGGCCAGTCCGGCTTCATCTTTCGATGCTTTCTCCCACACGTGCTGGTTGCTCACTTCGTAGAGCAGCAGTCCGTCGTGGTATTCCTGTATCAGGTATTTCATCTCCATGTCGTTGGCCGACAGGTCCTTGGCAATCTGCTGCATGATGTCTTCGCGGGTCTTGCCCTCTGAGCCCTTCACCAGCGAGTCAACTTTCTGGCTGCCAATCTTGTCGCGCAGTCCGCGCTGTTCAATGAACTTCATGATGTTGTCATGATGGAAGGCGAACGGTTCCAGCATCTTGCGGCCGCGCAGCTGTATGATGTGGTAGCCGAAAGGCGACTCCACGATGCCCGATACGTCGCCCGAGTCCTTCAGGGCGTATGCGGCGTCCTCATATTCCTTGACCAGCTGTCCGCGCTGTACGAAGGGCAGCAGTCCGCCTTGGCGGGCCGTACCGGGGTCTTGCGACACTTTCTTGGCCAGCTCGCTGAAGTCGGCGCCCTTCTTCAGGGCCTGATAGACAGAGTCTATGCGTGTCTTGGCTGCTTTAAGCTCGGCCTCAGTGCCTTGCTGTGGCACCCTGATCAGGATATGGGCCGTCTGCAACAGACCGTCGGGGCCGATGCGCTCCACGGTCTCGTCATAGACCTTCCGTGCTTCGGCCTCCATGTCTTCGTCGGTGACGATGGCAGGCAGCAGCTGCTGGTCCCTGTACTGTGCAAACTCGGCCTTGAACGAGCTGAGCGTGTCTATCTTGGCATCTAAGGCGGCGCAGACCTTCAGCTTGTAGTTGATGAAAAGGTCCACGTATTCCTCCACGCTTTTCTTGTCGATGACTCCCTCCGAGTTGTTCTTGTTGTAGGAGTATTCGAACTCTGAGCGCGGAACGGGTTGTCCGTTCACCGTCATGATGACGGGGTCTGTGGTTGTCTGTGCGTTGGCGGCTGCGCTCATCAGGCAGGCCGCAAGAAGCATTTTCAGTTTCATTGTTCTTCTGTTCGGTATTTGTGTATGGTTGCTATAGTCGCTATAGTATCCATGGTTCCTGTCGTTATTCAGGCCGCGAGTAGTTGGGTGCCTCCGAGGTGATGGTGATGTCGTGCGGGTGGCTTTCCATCACGCCGGCGTTGGTGATGCGGGTGAATTTTGCCTCATGCAGTTTCTCGATGGAGGCAGCGCCGCAGTAGCCCATGCCTGAGCGCAGTCCGCCGGTGAGCTGGTAGATCACTTCCTGTACCGTGCCCTTGTACGGCACGCGTCCGGCAATGCCTTCGGGCACCAGTTTCTTCACGTCCTTTGTGTCTGCCTGGAAGTAGCGGTCCTTCGAGCCGTGCTCCATGGCCTCGAGCGAGCCCATGCCGCGGTAGCTCTTGAATTTCCTTCCGTTGTAGATGATGGTGTCGCCGGGGCTTTCTTCCGTTCCGGCCACGAGCGAGCCGATCATCACGCTCGAGCCGCCTGCTGCCAGTGCTTTCACCACGTCGCCGGAGTAGCGCAGACCGCCGTCGGCAATCAGGGGCACGCCCGTTCCCTTCAGGGCGGCATATACGTCGTAGACCGCGCTCAGCTGCGGCACGCCCACGCCGGCCACGATGCGGGTTGTGCAGATACTGCCCGGTCCGATGCCCACCTTCACCGCGTCGGCACCGTTCTCCACGAGCATGCGGGCGGCAGCACCCGTGGCGATGTTGCCCACCACGATGTCAATGTCCTTGAACGACGCCTTCGCCTCGCGCAGTTTGTCGATGACGCCCTTCGAGTGCCCGTGAGCGGTATCGATGACGATGGCATCGGCACCGGCGTTGACCAATGCCTGCATGCGCTCCAGCGTATCGGCAGTGACACCCACTCCGGCAGCTACGCGCAACCGTCCTTTCTCGTCCTTGCAGGCCATGGGCTTGTCCTTGGCCTTGGTGATGTCCTTATAGGTGATGAGGCCCACGAGGTGGTTGTCCTTGTCCACGACGGGCAGTTTCTCAATTTTGTTCTCCTGTAGGATCTGTGCGGCGTCGAAGAGGTTCGTCTGCTGGTGGGTGGTCACCAGGTTGTCCTTCGACATGATTTCGTCCACGGGGCGTTCCAGCTTGCGCTCAAAGCGCAGGTCGCGGTTGGTGACGATGCCCACGAGGTGGTTCTCGTCGTCCACCACGGGTATGCCGCCGATGTGGTATTCGGCCATGATGGCCAGTGCCTGGGCCACGGTCGAGCCTCGCTTGATGGTTACGGGGTCATAAATCATGCCGTTCTCGGCACGCTTGACGATGGCTACCTGGCGGGCCTGTTCCTCGATGGGCATGTTCTTGTGAATCACGCCGATGCCGCCTTCGCGTGCGATGGCAATAGCCATCTGGCTCTCAGTCACGGTGTCCATGGCTGCGGTCACGAAGGGTACGTTCAGCTCGATGTTGCGCGAGAAGTGGGTCTTCAGCTCCACGGTCTTGGGCAGTACTTCCGAGTAGGCGGGAATAAGGAGGACGTCGTCGAAAGTAAGGCCGTCCATCACGATTTTGTCTGCAATAAAAGATGACATAAGAAAGCGCTTTTTAAAATTATTGCGTGCAAAGGTACACTTTTTTCCGCACCTACGCGCTCTCTTTTAGCAATTTCTTGCCTAATTAATACGATTTAACGAAGACGCGTCATCTTTACTACGTTTCGTCCTTGCTTGTCTTTTCCCAGTGTGGCGTTGATTTTCCCGTTGCTGAAGGTGGTGGCGTTTTTCTTCACGTAGCCATAGCGCAGCAGGTCGTTTTCCAGGGCTGCGGTATCGTCGTTGGCAGTCAGGGTCACCATGCTGATGCTCTTGCCTTTCTTGCCCACCGACGCGGTGGCGCTGTATGTGCCCATGGCCATGGTGGCAGGCAGCAGCTTGGCCGTTTCCCGCCCTGTGCGGTAGTCATAGGTTTTCAGCAGTGTGCGTGCCTGTTGCAGGGTGCCTTTTTCCATGAGCAGGGTGCCCAGGCTCACCAGTCCCGTATGGTGCCATTCGCCGGCCAGCCCGTTTTCCGTGGTGCGTGGCGCGTCCTCATGCTCCTTGTCCTCCATCTCGTCGTAGGCCAGTGCGTAGGCTTTGGCATCGTCCACGGTCATGCCGATGCTGTAGCCGCCGCCGGTGCCCAAGCGTTCATAGCTCAGCTCGGCGCCGCCCAGTCGTGTCATCACCCGGTATGCCGAACCGCCCTCGTCCACATAGCCTTTGCCGTATTGCTGTGTCAGCGAGTCCTTCAGCGTGTTGAATGCCTTGCGGGCCTGGGCCTCGTCGGCGTAGATGTCGCTGAACTCCGTGCCTACGGCATAGACGCGGCCTGTGCGCTCGGTCAGTGCGAGTCTTACGGTGGCCTTCCGGCCCAGCACCTCTCCGCCATACATGTAGGTCTTGCCTGCGGGCTGCTCGTCGTTGACCATCTCGGTGAAGCCCTTTTCCTTCAGACGGCGTTCAAAATCGCCGGCGCCGATGCCGATGGGCAGGCCGAGGAAGCCGTTGCGGTTGTTCGTGTGGTCGGCCAGGGCGTCCACGGCGACCATCACGCTCTGCTCGGGCTCCGGTGCAGCGGTCACCTGCTCCACGGGGGCCTTGTTCTTCTTCTTGAATAGCTTCTTCAGCAGCTGTGCCTCAGCGGGGTGGGGCAGCAGGAATGACATCAGTAGGAAGAGCACCGGCATCCGGCTCGTGAAAAGGTCTCTTGTCCGCATGGCTGTTCGTGGGTTTTGTGAAATCCGTGTTCTGGTTGATGCTTGGGGTCAGTTTGCCATCTCCGAGATGAACTTGATGCGCACCAGGCGTATTTCGTTCTCTTCGTAGTCGGCACCCAGTTCCTCAAAGGCTTCCTTCAGGTCGCCGTTGTCCGACTCGGTGAAGTAGTCATAGATGTCTTCGATGTCATCGGGATCCATGATCTCGTTCAGGAAATAGTCTATGTTCACTTTGTTGCCGCTGTAGAGCACGATGCCCTCCAGCTCGTCGAGCAGTTCCTCGAAGTCTATGCCTAAGGCGTTGGCAATGTCGTCCAGGGCTATGCGCCGGTCAATGTTCTGCAGGATTTTCAGTTTCCGCATCGAGTCCTTTGCCTTGGTGCGCACGCGCAGGTCGGCCTGGCGGGTGATGTCGTTCTCCTTGCAGTAGCGCTTGATCAGGTCCACGAAGTCCTTGGCGTATGGCTGGCGGGTCTTTCCGTCGCCCACGCCCTGTATGTTCTTCAGTTCCTCGAGGGTGACGGGGTAGTCGGTGGCCATCTGCTCTATCGACACGTCCTGGAAGATCACGTAGGGTGGGCGCGACAGCTTCCGTGACCATTTCTTTCTCAGGTCGTGCAGCATGGCCGACAGGGTGGGGTCGAGCGCACTGGTGCCGCCTTCCATGACGGCGTTCTCGTCGTCCTCATTGAACTCGCGGTCTTCCACGACCATGAACGACTGGGGCTTCTTGATGAACTTCTTGCCGGCCGCCGTCACTTTCAGCAGACCGTAGTTCTCTACGTCCTTTGTCAGGTATCCGGCTATCAAGGCCTGCCTGATGATGGGGTTCCAAATCTTCGGGTCGTCATCCTCGCCCGAGCCGAACTCCTCCAGGGTGTGGTGCTTGTGGGCCAGGATCTCTTCGGTGTCCTTGCCGGTGATGAAGTCCACCACATAGTCGCTGCGGAAGTTCTCCTTGATGGCCAGGATGGCCTTCAGGGTGGTCACCAGTTGCTGGCTGGCCTCTATCTGTGTCTGCGGGTGCAGGCAGTTGTCGCAGTTGCCGCAGTTTTCCTTGTCATACTGTTCGCCAAAGTAGTGCAGCAGCATCTTCCTGCGGCAAACCGATGTCTCTGCGTAGGCGGCGGTCTCCTGCAGCAGTTGGCGTCCTATGTCCTGCTCGGCCACGGGCTTTCCTTCCATGAACTTGTCCAGTTTCTGCAGGTCCTTGTGGCTGTAGAAGGCTAAGCAGATGCCTTCGCCGCCATCGCGGCCGGCCCTTCCGGTCTCCTGGTAGTAGCCTTCCAGGCTCTTCGGTATGTCGTAGTGTATGACGAATCTCACGTCGGGCTTGTCGATGCCCATGCCAAAGGCGATGGTGGCCACAATCACGTCGATTTTCTCCATGAGGAAGTCGTCCTGTGTCTGCGTCCGCTTGGGCGAGTCCAGTCCGGCGTGGTAGGCGGCGGCCTTGATGTCGTTGGCGCAGAGCACGTCGGCCAGGTCTTCCACCTTCTTGCGCGACAGGCAGTAGATGATGCCGCTCTTCCCCGAGTGCTGTTTGATGAACTTCACGATGTCCTTGTCCACGTCCTTCGTCTTCGGGCGCACCTCATAGTACAGGTTCGGGCGGTTGAACGATGACTTGAACTCCTTCGCGTCGCTGATGCCCAGGTTCTTCTTGATGTCGGTGCGCACCTTGTCCGTCGCCGTGGCTGTCAGTGCAATGATGGGAGCCACGCCTATCTCGTTGATAATCGGGCGTATCCTTCGGTATTCCGGGCGGAAGTCATGGCCCCATTCCGAGATGCAGTGGGCCTCGTCAATGGCATAGAACGAGATCTTCACCGACTGCAGGAACTCCACGTTGTCTTCCTTCGTCAGCGACTCCGGTGCCACGTACAGCAGTTTCGTATGGCCGTCGCGGATGTCTTTCTTCACCTGGTCGATGGCGGTCTTGTTCAGCGACGAGTTCAGGAAGTGGGCCGTTCCCTCATGGTCACTCAGGTTGCTGATGAAGTCCACTTGGTTCTTCATCAGCGCGATGAGCGGCGAGATCACAATGGCCACGCCGTCCATCAGCAGTGACGGCAGCTGGTAGCACAGCGACTTGCCGCCGCCGGTGGGCATGAGCACAAAGGTGTTCTGGCCGTCCAGCACGTTGCGGATGATTGCTTCCTGGTCACCCTTGAATTTGTCGAAGCCGAAGTATTTCTTCAGCTCTTTCGTTAGGTTCGTTGCTTTTGTTGACATAGGCTCCTCCTTATGTTGAAATGAGGGTTGTTTCCTTTCTCATTTCCTCTGATGGTTATGTTATTGCAGATTCGACTTTGCAAGCTGCTCTTCAGCATACTCACGGGTTACTTCAAATGTTTTCACTTTCTTCGACGGAACCTCGAACATGGCGTCCATCATCACGTTCTCCACAATCGAGCGCAGGCCGCGGGCTCCCAGCTTGTACTCCATCGCCTTGTCCACCATCAGTGCCAGGGCTTCCGGGGTGAAGATCAGCTTGATGCCGTCCATCTCAAACAGCTTCTCGTATTGCTTCACGATCGAGTTCTTCGGTTCCGTGAGGATGCGCTCCAGGGCGGTGCGGTCCAGCGGGTTCAGGTAGGTCAGCACCGGCAGGCGTCCTATGATCTCCGGTATCAGGCCGAACGACTTCAGGTCCTGCGGCACTACGTACTTCATCAGGTCGTCCTTGTCGATTTTCCTGACGTTCTGCACCGAGTTGTAGCCCACGGTGTGCGTGTTCAGGCGCTGTGCAATCTTCCGTTCGATGCCGTCGAAGGCACCGCCGCAGATGAAGAGGATGTTGCGCGTGTCCACGTGTACATACTCCTGGTCGGGGTGCTTGCGCCCGCCCTTCGGCGGCACGTTCACCATGGTTCCCTCCAGCAGTTTCAGCAGTCCCTGCTGCACGCCCTCGCCGCTCACGTCGCGTGTGATGCTCGGATTGTCGGTCTTGCGGGCAATCTTGTCTATTTCGTCAATGAACACGATGCCCCGCTGTGCGGCCTCCACATTGTCATCGGCCACTTGTAGCAGACGGCTCAGGATGCTCTCCACGTCCTCGCCCACGTAGCCCGCCTCGGTGAACACCGTTGCGTCGACGATGGTGAACGGGACGTCCAGCAGCCGGGCTATTGTCCTGGCCAGCAGCGTCTTGCCGGTTCCTGTCGAGCCCACCATGATGATGTTCGACTTCTCGATCTCCACGCCGTTGTCGTCGTCGGGCTGTTGCAGTCGCTTGTAGTGGTTGTATACTGCCACGGCCAGGA